>ENA-OQIQ01000646-OQIQ01000646.1-human-gut-metagenome-genome-assembly--contig:-NODE-646-length-21563-cov-3.721633_pt1 | contig 21563 bp, 19 predicted proteins | sample MGYA00242584_ERZ504749 | MGnify/ENA primary metagenome ERZ504749 (study PRJEB26092, sample SAMD00036436) | human gut metagenome | host: Homo sapiens | study: EMG produced TPA metagenomics assembly of...
GCCATAAGCTTTTTTTATGATATCTGTGAGAGTTATCATATTGTCAGGAATATAGCAGCATTGCTTGGCATTTTCAAGAAATGCCTTAAACAGATGTATGTGTTTTTCAAAACTGCAGCTTGTTTTAAAATCTTCTATAAGCTTGTATTCATATGAGCCTTCTGAAGGAGAATATTCGTATACTTCCCCTGTCATGCCTGAAGGGTAAGTGTCAGCATTGACTCCTTTTGCATAGTAGGAATATGTATCATCAAAGCATACGCCAAAATAATGTTCATAGTTACCAAAATCATAAGTACATTTTTTAACCACAGGTCCAATACAGTAGAATGATGACTTGTTATCTGTATGGTTATAGCCTATGATCCATTCTGTATGGGTAGATGGAACAAGAACAGAGTACATTGAATTTATAATATTTGCTGAAGTATTACTGACTGATTCATATATATACATATTTTCATGGACTTTAGTTGTACCATATTTGTTTATTTTAGTTAATGATTTAGTCTGGATATCAATGTCCGGGTTAAATAACATGGGCTGGTATATGTGATTGTTCATATGTAAACTCCTTTTGCTGCTTATGTTAAAAATAGAATTTATAAAATAATAATAAAGCAAATATTAAAAAAGTCAATAAATATGTCTGATTTTTTCAATAAATATTAAAAAATATATGTATAATAAACAACATAATTGAAAAACAAATAACACAAAGGCGTGTGATTACTTTATTAAATAAAGTGGTTGCATGTCTTTTTTTATTTTATTACGTCGCGGGTAATTCATGTGTTATTCTGTATTTCAGTTGTCTTATGAAAACTGATCAACTTCATTAGACTTCCAAGAAAAGAATTAGGGAGGAAAAGGTTATGGCAGTAGAACAGATAACTAACTTGATAAGTGAGCAGACATTTGGAATCTGGTTCCTTATCGGTGCTGCACTGGTATTCTGGATGCAGGCAGGATTTGCAATGGTAGAAACAGGCTTCACAAGAGCTAAGAACGCAGGTAATATTATTATGAAGAATCTTATGGATTTCTGTATAGGTACAGTAGTATTCATAGTGATAGGTTTTAGTTTATTACTTGGTGAAGATTTAGCAGGTTTTATTGGAAAACCTGGATTTGATATATTTACGGCTTATGAGAGTTTTGATTTCTCAAGCTTTGTATTTAACTTAGTATTCTGTGCAACAACAGCAACAATAGTATCAGGAGCTATGGCAGAAAGAACAAAGTTCCTTTCATATTGTGTATATTCTGGAGTTATATCAGCACTTGTATATCCAATCGAAGCACACTGGATATGGGGCGGCGGCTGGTTAGCACAGTTAGGCTTCCATGATTTTGCTGGTTCATGCTGTATACATATGGTAGGTGGTATTTCAGCTATTATAGGCGCAAAGATACTTGGACCACGTATTGGTAAGTTTGTCAAGGATGAAAAAGGAAAGGTAGTCAAGGTAAATGCGTTTCCCGGACACAGCATACCGCTTGGAGCGCTCGGTGTATTCATATTATGGTTCGGCTGGTATGGCTTCAACGGCGCTGCTTGCACTACAATCGAAGATCTTGGATCAGTATTTCTCACAACAACAATAGCACCAGCTGTAGCAACAGTAGCATGTATGATATTTACATGGATTAAGTATAAAAAGCCAGATGTTTCAATGTGTCTTAATGCATCACTTGCAGGTCTTGTTGCTATAACAGCTTCTTGTGATGTAACTGATGCAAAGGGTGCTTTCGTTATTGGTATTGTAGCAGGACTTCTTGTAGTATTTGGTGTATGGCTTCTTGATTATAAGCTGCATATAGATGATCCTGTTGGTGCAGTTGCTGTTCATATGATGAATGGTATCTGGGGAACAATCGCAGTTGGTCTTTTTGCAACAAGCAAGGCACCTGGATATGCAATAGCTATGGAAAATGGTGCTATCAAAGCAGAAGGCTTATTCTTTGGTGGTGGCTTCACACAGTTAGGACTTCAGTTATTAGGTTTTGTAACAGTAGCAGCATGGGCAGTAGTATGTATGACAATTGTATTCCTTGCTATTAAGGCAACTATCGGACTTAGAGCTTCTAAGGAAGAAGAAATCAAGGGACTTGATATATGTGAGCATGGTCTTACAAGTGCATATGCAGGTTTTGAATTCGGTGCAGCAGGAATGCCGGATATAGATATAACATATGATGATGTTGTATCAGTTGGTTCAGAATCCGTTGAAAATGCGGTTCCAGCTATGGTTAAGACATCTGAAATACCTGATGATAAGAAGATTACTAAGGTTGAAATCCTTATGAAGCAGGAAAGATTCGAGGCTTTAAAGAAGGCTATGAACGATATCGGTGTAACTGGTATGACAGTAACACAGGTGCTTGGTTGTGGAGCCCAGAAGGGTGCACCTGAATACTACAGAGGTGTTCAGATGGAGATGCAGTTACTTCCTAAGGTTCAGGTAGAGATGGTTATCTCAAAGGTGCCAGTTATGGATGTTATCAATGCAGCAAGAAAGGTACTTTACACTGGTCATATCGGAGATGGTAAGATATTCGTATATGATGTTGAAAATGTAGTAAAGGTTCGTACTGGAGAGGTTGGATATGATGCTCTTCAGGGTGAAGATGATTAAAATATTGGATTAGAGTTTATAAGGTGTGGATGCCAGAGAAATTTGGTATCCACACCTTTTTGCGTCTTATATTTATTTTTGAGACAATAAAAATTATATGTTAGATTAAGTTGGCCTATAGACGATTGCAAAATGGATAAAAAAATTAGAAATGCGGTTTATTGACCGCTGGGGGGAATAGTTAATTGTATGATTATGAAGAAGGAGGAGAGTATTTATCAGATACGAAAACTACATTAACAGTGTTGGTCTATGAGTATTTGAAAATGTTGGAAATTTATAAATGATTGTATAATTACTTGGTATATAACAAGTAGGGAAAAGATATGAGAACGGATAAGATAGGTATTAATATTTCAAGGTTAAGAATTGAACGTGGAATTACGCAGGAACAGCTTGGAAGGGATATTGGACTGACAGCTTCTGCTATTTCAAATATAGAGTGTGGCAGGAGTGTGCCATCAGTGTATACTTTGTGCAGGTTTTCTGAGTTGTTTGGGGTTAAGGTCGACACCATATTATCTGATAAATCTGACTCAGACCTGAATAAGCTTGAAATGGAAGAAAAACTTGTTACTGTTGACAGATATTTATCTGAAATAAAAGAGATATCGGCTAATTACAGTATAGGTCATAGAAATTATGAGATTAGCAGGAAAGGAGGAGAAATAGTTTATAAAGCATCATCAAAGGAATAGATAAAATGTTAAATATGAGGAGGAAAACAGAGTGCACAGATTGAAAAGATGGATAAATGAAGAAGTTAGTTTTTATAAAGAACAATTAAAAGAGAGTCCACTTGAAACAATAGCTATATATCTTTCGTGGGTATTTGTAATTATTATTGGATTAATGGCAGTATTTGCATATATAAAATTTATTATTGATGGCGGATATCCAATGAGTGTTGCCAGAGTAAAAGAAAATGGAGCTTTTGCCAGTGCTAATTTTACAAGTGGAACAACATATATAATATCCAATAATGTGGTTTGGATTATATTGGCAATAATTATTTGTATACAGACACTGGTTTCAATTATTTTAATGTTTGCGGAAAAAGTAATATGGAAATGGATATTGTTTATTATAGATATAATTGCAATGGTATTTTGTGTTGTGAAAATATCAACGAATCACAATTATTTATTAAATAATGATATGGGATTAATATATGCGGCTATTCTGCTTATTACAATTATAGTTTTCTTTAAACTTCTTATAGATAGTGATGGCAGTTATGTATTTCTTGCAGAAGGATTAGGATTAGCAGCATATCTTATTATACTGGCGTTAATTTTATTATTGGAAAATATAGTGGCAATTGGTGCATTAGCAGGAGCGATTATAATTGTAGGAATAGTGGCTGCTATATTAATATTTGGTAATAGTTCAAATGAGAGTGCAGGAAGTGCATCTTCTGGAAGTGGAGGTTCAGCCTCATATAAAAGTGTATCAGGTAATGGTGGTGTGAAAATCAGAAAGCCGGATAAAAATACAGCTAATACACCAGCTTATAAAAAAGATAGTAACCCTAACCATCATTATATTGCAAATTATAATGAAATATTGGGCATCAAGCTATATAAGGTTCATGGTGATATGGGAGATTATATTGAATTAGATAACACAATGGTGGAGAAAAAGATATGTAGTCTTGCAGATGCAGAAAGTGGAAAACATAAATTTTATAGAGAAGAATCAGGAAAAGAAATCAGAGTTCAAGAAATTCCATGGAAATAAAACATAAGGGGGACACATTGTGAAGAAGAAAATAATAATAGGCATATCGGCATCAGTAATAGTTATTGTGGCAATAGCTGCAGGCATTGTAACTGGAGCTTCATCGAAGAAAAAAAGCAGTAATGATATAAATGTTTCGTGTAAGGCAGCAGTGACTAAAAATGAGGATATAACATGTTATGACTGGCTTAAGAAGTTATGCAATAAGATGGGCGTTGAAGCAGATGATTACAGAAAAGCGGCTAAGGAATATGGATATATTACAGATAGTGATGAATTTAGTAATGATGACATAGCTTCTGGTGGATTTATGGCACTTACTTCAATGCGTGCAATGGGCGAAGGCAAAATGCAGATATATCTTGGAACTGATGATGCAATATCAGATAATACCAATATAGAGCTTGCAATTAATAATAACCTGATAGCAGAAGATTCGCTTGATAGAGGATTTTCTGACCAGGAGGCTGATGGTATTCTTGATAAATTTGATGATTTATATTATGGAGAATTCTGGCCTGAAGATATTGAAAATGTTTCTTATAAAGAAAATATTTCTCAGCTTCAGTTTTTTGATATTAAAGATTATAAAGAAGATGAAAATATTATATATATAGATGAAAGTGCAGCCAAAAATCTGAAAAAAGGTGACACATTTGTATTTGATTATATGGGCGAGAAAATTGCAAAGAAAATCGTTGAGGATATGGGAAATGGTACATTTTCATTGGAAGACCCTGAGATAGACGAGGTATTTAATACTCTTATAGTTTCAGATTCGGCAAGCATAGGAATTGACGATATTATTAGTTACTATGGACTTGATAATGTGAAGGTGTCGGCTGGAAAGCCTGTAACTATGCTGACAGCAGATGTGTCTGGTAATATCCATTCCAAGGGATTCTCAATAGAGGCAGCGGTAAATGATGATAATGAACTTGAAGTTACATTGACAGATAATGATACGGAGGCAGAATACGAGCTTCCTATTAAACAGAAGCTTAATAAAAAATGTGAGAATTTCTCTATAAAATGGGACGTTAATAATATAAATGTAGGAGCACAGGTTAAATATACTCTTAAGAGTGGGTTAAAATATGCATCTGTAGGTGTTGATATTGATTCAGAGATTTCAGGAGAAATCGGAGTTGAAGGTGATTTTTCAGATGGAATCCTTTTATGTCAGACACCTGCACTTATTGGTAGTAATCTTGTTGCAGTAAATGTAGCGTTATATATTGTTCCAGCAGTAGATGGTTCAGTTAATCTTAAAGTAGAAGTGCCATATTATGCAGGAGTATCATATGAAAAAGGGAAAGGCGTGAATGGAACAATGGGGCTTCGTTCATCTATGCAGACATCAATTGAGGCAGAAGGAACAATGGGATTGTATTTCAGGACAGCACCAATGCTTGTAACAATGAGATCTATTCCGTTGTTAGATGCAGAACTTGATATAGGTGCAGAAGCAGAAGCAACACGAACTGGCAGACCAAATGGGCAGATATGTTCTGATGTTAATGTTAAGTGTCCTGTTTTTATAATTGGAGTTGGTGATGAAAGTGTTAAATATAAGAATAAGAAATCACTTCTTTGTACAATGGATATAAGTAAGAGTTGTGAATTTACATCATTTGCAAGAAGCAAATCACTTCATTATGAAAGACTTGCTGATGGCACGAAGCAGTTTGTGAAGGAATGTACATATAATGAGCAGCCAGAAGATGATAAGCCAAAGGAAAGTGAGACAAGTACAGAAGCAACAACACAGGAGCAACCAACGCAGGAGCAGGTAACACAAGGAACAGATGTAAAAGAATCAGGACCACTTCATACATATAAGACGAGAATGGCAGAATATTTCCCAGAGCAGACGACATTTTATTTTGACTATCCAGATAATTGGACAGTGGTATCAGAGCGGGCTAATGCGAATACAGAAGTTGTTATAATTCAAAACGATAATGGAGTTCAGATTGAATATATGGCACGAGATGATAAATTTGGAACAGAAATTATGGGTAATATTATGGTAGAAGCTAAAAATGATGTTGTATCAAAGCCAAGGTATAACTCTGGCGGAGAATTGGTGATAGTTAAGACAAAGGATTATAAAGAATATTCAAGAACTTCACCTGATGTAAGGGAATATGATGATGGTGCAGAAAGATATGCATTGATGCCAGTTTCTACAAGTTATTCAATATGTCACACAGGAATTTATTTAGGCTGTTATTTTGAAGCACCTAAAGAAACAATGTTCTCTTCAATACCAAGCAAAAAATTAACAGATAAAGACAGAGAGGAAATAATTGCAATATTAGAGTCGTTTAGAGATACTCCTTAAAGGCAATTTGTGGTATAATCAACCTAAATTATCAGGTCGTGAAAACTAAAGATAAAGACTTGAGGGAAGGGGGATTATGAACGAATTTAATGACAACAGACAGGTGTATTCTGATTCGATAAGGGGAACATATGTAATATTTCCCTTAAAGTATGAAAGTAGTCTTAACCTAACAGAGCTTACTATTGATGGGGCAGAAAATGCGGATTTTTCATCATATGATATGTCAGATATTCTTGCAAGAAGATGTAGGAAAGAAAATGGTTTTGTCAGAAGATACATTTTAAATTCATGCATTGATGATGTACATTTTTCAGATGGTAAAATATTGGCAGTTAATGAGAGCCAGTTATATGTATTTAACAACAAAATAGCATTTTTCACAGTGCTTGTTACATATGACAATGCTGACGCGGGTTACATTGATAAGCTGATTAATCCGGGTTATGTACAGAATTACAATCGCAGTTTTGAAGAAAATGTAATTAAAACTGTAAGTAATATTTCAATAGGTGGGGTCAGTAATATATTCAGATTGTATGTTGATGATATGAAACTGGCGGTGAAGGAGACATATCTTTTTAATGTGGCACTTGTAAGCAGGCGTTTTAATGAGTTGGAAACTATTGAAAGAATTACATTTAACGAACATAAATTAATAGACATTTCGCGTGATTTTTCGGATCCTTCAGAAAAGGATGTAGCATATACATACGGCGCGAAGGATACTAATATGTGTTCATACAGATGGGGAGCCTGTATTACATCACAGTCAATATCATATGTGTATGCAACAGATGTTATGACAGTGGCAAATGTTGCAGAGCAGTCAAGAGATGATGTATTTCTTACAATGCTGGTTTTACACCAGAAAAGTACATGCATGCTGGTTAATGAAGGAATTCAGAATACTCTGATTGACAATAAACGTCAGAGTCTTAAGTATTTCAGAAAAGTGAAAATGCTTAAAAAAGAAGCGTTGGAATTTCGTGCTTCAGGTACGCTTGCATCATCGCAGGTATCACGCTGGAATAATGTCTGCGAAACATACAGATGTCTGTTAGTCGTTAATGGAATTGATGAAGCACTTGAAGAAATCGAGCAGAAGGTTGAACTCATAAGAGACGAACAGGAGAGGAAATCTTCTGACATGCAGAATTATGTGGCAACTGTCATAGCAGTATTTGGCTTAATTTCAATTGTTGCGTCTGTATTATCGATAGTTGATCTGGTAAATAGCGGTTCAACAGACATAGTAGCAGCTCTTGGTGTTTCGTGCATAGGAGTTGTATTGTTTGTGTTCTCGTGGTTGATTTTGATGTTGAAGAAATAATGGAGGATTATTACAATGGGTATGACGAATGACATTGATAAGATTAGAGAAATTACTGGATATGAGCCGGGGAAAGCGTTTATTTATGGTTTTAATGAAGATGGTAGAGTGCGTAGAGAGTGTGTTGAAACCTATGGAGTGGATACTCCAGGAGAACCAGTAGTTTATGACACGAGAACTAAAAATTTTCATATTTTCCCCAATTCTATGGAAATTACTGATGAAATTTTACAGAGTGAGGCAGATTTAAGACTAAAAGTTTATAATTATTTTATTGAATACTGCAATAATAATAAAGAAACTTTTGATGTTATAAAATATGAAAAAAGTAGACCTTCTGAAAATGCAAGGTCTAAAAAATTACGAATATCTGAAGAAATGCATGATAAAATGGTGATAGATAAAGTAGTTGATTGTAAAAAGGGAGAAGGATGCGGTAAAAATAAAGTAACGAGAGGCTTATATAAATATTTACCATTTTATTATAATGGGAAAATATATAATATCAATTTTATGAGATTTTATATAGATAAAGATAATAAGGTTAATTGCATTTTTAAACAAATACAATTTGATAGAACAAATAAAGAAAATATCAATGAAGATGGCATTTGTTATCCGAAAACATATCAAAATCATGTAAATAAACTTGATAAGCTTATTCAGGATAATAAAGGAAAGAACTTTTGTTATAATCCACCTGTAGCATATGAAGCTAAAGAAGCTGAAAAAGCTGTAGAAGAAATTGTAAAAAAATTTGTTGAATTTGTAAAAAAATGTGAGGAATATGATACAAAATAGTATTGTATGTACATCAAATATATTTAAGTAAAACAAAATAATAAATCCAAAAGGCGAAAAACCCCGACCTCTCCGACATTATAATAAATAATAGACGAGAGGTCATCTTGTCTGAACACAAAACACCATATAAAAGAGAGAAGAACAGCCAGACGAAAGGAGCTTATTAATGAAAAGAAGAAATCAATACATAAGTCAGCTTGGAATACCAAGAAAAGTGTATGGTGGTAATTTTATTATAGAGAAAAAGCCGTACAGAATGTGTCAAAGATATCGATATGGATTTGATTATCGCGACATTTTTAATATGGATATGTCATTTGCAGAATGGTTATACTCACATATGCGAATGTATAAGGATAATAGTGTTCATGATGATACTATGGCTACTGTAACATTTAATGGCAAAGAATACACCATACAAGAGGCGGTGGATTGGATTATTGAAAATACTGGGGAATTTATCAGGTATGGTTATTATTTGGATACACATTTTGATTACATAACAAGATATCCTCTTATCGGGGAAATGATGAGTAAATTTAATCCGGCTGTCAGAATGTATTTACAGGAGTATGAATGGCTTGAAGATAATGAGTGTCAAATAACGGATAATTTTATTAAGGCAGGCGGACTATTTATTGAGATAATGCAATATTGCTGGTTGTAGGAAACAATGTCTATAGATAAGGAGAATCACAATGGCAATTAAATTTAAAGAGATAAGAAAATTTCTGGCAAGAAACACAAGATTATCAATCTGCTTTGAAGATGGGGATTATCATAATTATCTGTTGATATCTGATATTCCGTCTTTGGAATATGATGAGTTATATGTTTATGGAGTAGGAATGACTGATGTGGAGTTTTCGCTGGATATTTATTCAGAACCAGATGAAATAAATAGGGAAGTAACTATATCTGGTAGGGGTTTTACAATGCAGCCGGCGATAGAGATAGTATTATCTGATAAGCCACGGGATATTGAAAGAAACATTTGTGATAGTCTGACATTTAAAGATTTAAAGCCTTATTTACAGATTGGCAGATGGTTTAATATTGTCAATAAGCTGGACTGGTCAGGTGAATCATATGAGTATAGAAAAAACATTTCAGAAAAATATGACAGTATGTATGTGTATGGCATAGGAATGGAGAATAACCCTGATTTAGAAGAAACATATAAAGAATTAAAATATGACACTCATCTTAAGAAAAGAATGGTGCTGGTGCTTTCAGACAAACCAAGACGGAACTAAACATAGAAAAAATACATTTGAACATAGCAGGTAAATGTGAAAAAGAGGTGGACATATATTTATGGATATTACAATAGATGATAATAGAAATGTATATGTGGTTTCGGATATTCATAATTATGCAGATGGATTTAAAAGGCTGTTAAAGAAGATACAGTTTAATGAGAATGATTTGCTGATTATTGATGGAGATATATTTGACCGTGGAGATAAGCCAGTTGAGCTGTATTTTGAAATATTAAAATATCCCAATATACAGGTTATACAGGGCAATCATGATGTCTGGGTTGCAAGGCAGATTATTGAACAATTCGGACATAGAAAATCTGGAGAATATATTTCTTATAATACGGTGTCTATTATGGAGAAGCGGCTGACACCTGTTGATATGCTAAGACTTGCTGAATGGATACAGGAAAAGCCATATTATATTAATCTGACAATTAATGGCATAAAATATCAGATAGCACATGCACAGACATTTCTTACGCCTGAGCGTATGTTTGATAAAAGAAAGATATATATGGGAGACGGACATTATGAGCAGTTTATCAGGGGTATGGAGGAACATGAGCAGTTTATATCGGTTGTGGGGCATACTGCAACTGATAACAGGAAAATATGGGTATCTCCTTCAGGACGGACTATACGCATAGATTGTGGCGCTGGTTATAAATGTTATGGTAAAGAGGGGACACTGGGAGCAATAAGGTTAAATGATATGAAAGAATTTTATATTGATTAATAAATTCTGATAAATGGTGGAAAAAACCGACCAAAATGTTATTATAATAGAGAATACAATATATTATGATTAACACGAGGTGATATATGGCAAAGAGAAAGATTCAGAAACCAACCCGTTTTGAGCGTATGTATAAGGTGTGGGATTATCTGAGAAAGAATACAGACAGAAGACACCCTACCAGTATTGCTAAAATGAGGAAAGATGAAAATATAAATGCGTATATTGGTGATAAGGAGACTATTAACAGACTTTTAAAAGATATGGCAAATATTATGAATCTGGAAGATGGAGGAAGTGATTATAAGCCAGAAGCTGAGTGGCGGCTGTATTTTGATGATTTCAAAAAGTTTTATGGTGATAAGGAAAGATATGAACGGGATGATTCTGATGAAGATGATTCTTATATTGCAAATGTAATGCGCATAAAGAACCTTTACTATAACAGAACATTTTCTGAGAAGGAGGTTGATTCAATTATTGAGGGTATTATGGCAACAAGGACACTGGATTCCAAGTCGGCGCAGGAGCTTGTCAGGAAGGTTGAGGACAATATGACTACGGCATTTTATAAGAGAACGCCGAGACATATATGTAAGGTTCAGGAGCCGGAGCTTGCAGATAGGGAGCTGCTGAAAGACAATCTTGCCATTATACAGAAAGCAATTGATGATAATGTGAGAATACAATTCAGATTCAATGGCTATTCTTATGAGAAAAAGCTGGAGCCGGTCAGGGCGGAGATGGACGAGCTTAGTCCTTACTATATTGTTGCGAGTGGTGGAAAATACTATCTGCTGGCGGCTAAAGAGTATGAAGGTTACAAGCCCAATATGTCTATATGGCGGATTGACCTTATGACGGATATAGAGATTCCGGGAAGGAATGACAGGCTTCATATTAAGGGAATACCACGTATTCCAAAGAAAAATGTTTCAAATCTTCCAGAAAAATGGTCAGAAGATTTTCAGTTGAAACATCTTAATATGTCTTTTGATAAGCCGGTTTTTGTAACGCTAAGAATTAAGAGTGAAAAATGTGAAGACAATCCGAAAAAGAGAGTCCGTCCCGGATATACATTTTTGCATGACTGGTTCGGAGATTCATTCACATACATAAGAACAGAAACGAAGCCGCCTTATGACGATATCGTCAGGGTGGAGTGTTCACCTTATGGCATGGCACACTGGGCATTGCAATATAGTGAACTGGTGGAAGTTCTTGAGCCGGAAAGTCTGCGGGAAGATATTAAAAGTAAGATAAAGGCGTTGAATGAAAAGTATTCATTGTAAGGGGAGGAGCCATTGTGATGAATTTGCTTGAATTTTTAGAGAATTGGGATGATAATACACAAGTTTTGGTCGAAAAAAATACAGAAAAAATATTTTCTGGAAAAATTGCGGATATGTCTGAGAATGTAGCATGCAGATATTGGATTCAAAAAGCTGGTGTAAAATACTATAATGAAATAATGCATATAGCTGTAGAGAATATGAAGGTAAAATAAAAATAATTGATTTTAGTGAGCAAACAAGGAGAAATATAGATGATTGATATAACTATGTCAGATGACTACAGGGCGTTTTTAGAAGAACAAAATTATAACTTCACAGATTTTCAGACAGCAACTCTTGTCTGGAATGACCCCATGGAAAGCAGACGGCAGAAGCTGGAGGCATTGGCTTTATTAAGAGACACTACTAAAGATATTGTACTTAAGAAGCAGCTCATTGAAAGAATAGAGTATGAAAATGAACTGTCAAAAGGTGAAGTAGACATAGTAAATCCGTTCAGACCGGAAAGATTTGAAGATGCATTTTTTGAAATCCCATTTTGTTATAAGTCAGCAGGCACTCCGGTGAAGAATATAGTAAATGGAACATATGGAATACTTTCATCTGGCGAAGATGACTGGAATGATTATCTTCAAGAGATTAAAGACAGAAAATGGGAAGTTGATTATTCAGATATTCAGGCTGTGGTCTTATATCCAATAAAGTCGGAGTACTGGGATCATATGCATTGTAATCCATTGCATCTTCAGATGGAACTGCCGCCACATATGGAGAACAAAGAGGAAGATGCAGCTTATATGAGAGCCATGGAAGCACTTAGTGATTATTGCTTTTACAAAGGAGAACACAATACTGAGGAAACAGCTAAACGGTGTATGAAGGAATATGCCAAGACTTGAGCAGGATAATATTTGGAGGTGCCTGATGATAGAAAATTTTATAGACAGATTTGTTCCATCCAAAGATGAAAGAGAGTTTCTTAAAGACAAGAGTGTTACATTTTCGGATGTGGAACAGGCAGAAATAATAATTAATCATGAGTGCTTAAAAAATTCAGAGAAAAAACAGGCAGTGCAAGAGTTGAAAGAAACCATATCAGATAAAGAATTGATAACGGATTTAAATAAGGCAATTGATGAAATACCGGATTCGGAGAATTGCTGGCACGAATCGGGTATGAAATGCTTTTATAGAAAATTTGATATTCCACATAATTTCAGACATGGGGATATAGTAAGAGTTGTTGATGGGAAACATGAAGGGAATATCGGAGTAATACTTGGGCTTACAGATGAAGAGTATGAGAAACTTAAAGTCAAAAAGGGTGATTACAGTGATATACAGATATGTGTTGATGTTATATTCAGAGGATATGATTATCTTGGAGAATTTTCACACTCGCATGTTAATCCAATATATATTGAGAGAATCCAGCTTTCAGAAAGTGATGCAAGGAAACATTACATCGACTATCTTGTGGAAACATACGATAAACAGTATTTATCAGATTATAATACAGCTACACACAAAGAAAAAATAAAACAAAGAATCCACATTTTGTCTGCCGTTATGTGGGCGCAGGAACATCATAACCAGATTATGTATCTGGTGGATAGTGCAAAGGATAAAGCTTGTTTTCAGGAGATGTTGATGGAATATTATAATTTTGACAGAGAACAGGCATGTGCTATTTCGGATATGAGAATGAGTGTGTATACAGCATTAGAAAAAGATAGAACAAAAAAGGAAATACAGGAATTATTAATGAAAATGTAATTATAAGAAAATGGAGGGCGTCAGATGGAATTAAAACAATCAGATACGATAAATAAATATGATAAAGAAATGAAATCACAAGAGGAGATAAAACATTTTCAGGAATCAGCGTCACTTTTTTATAAAGATGCACAGAAATTATACAAAGAAGATGTTGAAAGAAGGAAGAATAATTAAAGGTGAAATATGAGTATTGAGTATAATGTGCTTAATATATTAAAAGAACACAGTTCCAAAGAGGCTGCAATAACGCTGAAGGTTACTGATATCGTTACTTATATGCATAAGGATTATGATAAAAGCATTACAGATAAACAGGTCAGGAAAGCATTAAAGGATTTGACGGACTCAGAACTTAATCTGCCTGATGAACAGAAGGTAATTAGATACAGGACATATGACAATGAGCGCCGCAAGACAGATTATTATTATAACAACATTATAACCGATGTAGAGTTTAAATTCCTTATTGATTCTGTATTGTACAGTAACATTTTTAATAATGAAAGAGCAATGGATTTAGCCGGGCGGATTCAGACTTTATCAGGGAAGAATCTGAAAAATATAACACCTTATGCAAATGTTTCTTTCGGGCAGACAAGATATGCACAGAATACAGATGTTATGGCAAACTGCCAGCTTATAATTGATGCCATTAAAAATGACAATTACATAGAATTTGACTGGAATGTATATGATGTTAAGAATAAAAATGTTTATCTTCATTTTCAGGGAAGAAGAACAGTGATTCCTATAAGACTTATGCTCAATAATGGAAGATATTTCTGTCTGGTAAGATACAGGGATAGCAGGAAAGTGTATACATACAGTGTTGACCTTATGACCAGATTAAGAGTAAAGGAACAGAGGAAAAGTGATGGAATAGGCTTTGATAACCTTAATATACCATTAGAGAGAGCAGTATATATTCTGAATCACCCTTACATGATGGGCGGTGAATTAAGGTCTTATATTGTCAGGATAGACAGGGAGTATTTTTCAAGACTGATAGATGATTTTTCATATGAGATAAATGTTTTGAAAGAAACGGATACAACAGTTGATATCCGTGTAAATGCGTCATGTAAGGGAATGGCATACTGGCTGTGTCATCATTATGATATAGCTTCAATTGTTGATAATAAGGATAAGGAATTGAATAAAGAATTAAAGAAGGCAGCAGAGTCTATATTAAGACAGGTACAGGATTGAAAAAAGGAGGAACACGAATGAAATACTATATTAGTGATATGCATTTCTTCCATAAAAATGTGACAAAGGAAGGCAATAATTTTGATAACCGTCCATTTAATTCATTAGCTGAAATGCACCAGTATATGAAAGAAAAATGGAACAGTAAGATTACAAATGGTGATACGGTTTATATTCTTGGAGATATTGCTATGCGGGGTACAAACGAGGAGCTGATAGCCTTAGTTGCACAGTTAAAGGGCAGGAAAGTTCTTATTAAAGGGAATCATGATGATGTTTCTGATATGAGGTATAAGAATATTTTTGAAGAGATATATGATTATAAGGAAATTACTGACTATGTAGACCAAGATGCATACAAGCTTGTATTAAGCCATTATCCTATACTTATGTGGAATGGACAGCGCAGGGGGACAATACATTTGTATGGACATACTCATAATACTTATGAAAATGAATTCTATCAGGAATGTTTACGCAGACTTAATATTGAAAATCTTACAAGGTCAGAGAAGTGTTATGATATAGTAAGGGCTTATAATGTAGGCTGTATGATGCCTTATATGAATTATGAACCACGCACATTGAAGGAAATACTTAATAAATAGCATAAAGACTGAGAGTATTAGGAGGAATGTACATGAAAATATATTGCATGAGTGATATACATGCGTGCTTTGAGTCATTTGAGGCTGCTCTGGAAAATGTAATCTGTCATCTTGATGAAGATGACACAATGCTTTTATTGCTAGGCGATTATGTGCATGGTGGTGATTCTGGTAGAGGAGTGCTTGATAAGATAATGCATTTGCAGGAACAATACGGCAATGATAAGGTCATGGCACTCATGGGGAATCATGAAGATATGGTAATAGGCGGCGAAAGTACCATAGATTCGATGTATGGAGGCATGCAATGGTATGATAATGAAAATGCAGATGATTTATACATAAGCTGGTTAAGCAGCCTACCAAGATATTACACAGAAGGCAATACTATATTTGTGCATGCCGGAATTGATGAAACTGTCGGTGATATGTGGGAATGGGAGACATCTGATGATATATACACCTCGAAATATCCCGCTGAAACAGGCAGGATAGAAGGTCTTGACATGAAAGTGGTAGCAGGTCATGTCTATACATCTGAGATATCAGGAGATTCAACGTTTAATGATATATATTATGATGGTGAAAATCACATATACATAGATGGGGATGTGTTGTCAACAGGAGTTATCCCAGTGTTAATGGTTGATACTGATACAGACAGCTATTATCGCATTACCGATGGAGGCTGCTGGCTACTGACGGAATATGAAGAATAGTATTGTTTAATGTCAAATGAAATGGAGGTCATTGATATATGATATATGCTATGAGTGATATTCATGGATGCATAGGAGAGCTTCAAAAGAATATGGAACAGGTTGATCTTGGTGGTGATAATCGCATTGTATTTTGTGGAGACTATATTGATTATGGTGACAGTTCGTATTATGTTTTGAAATATCTTTGGGATTTGCAGAAAAAATATGGTGCAGAAAAAGTTGTGGTTCTTAAGGGTAACCATGAGCAAATGTTTTTGGATTGGATTGAGGATTACAGAAACATATATTCAGATGGAACAGAAGATTGCAGGACTTTCAATGATTGGATTTGCACGGATTTTGAGTATGGAGCAAATACCATAAGTACATTTATATCGGAGCAACAGATGGATTTCTTAAATCAGATAGCAAGAACATGTTCCATGGAAACAATTAGCAGAGAAACAGTTCAGATGATTCTTTCAAATCATGAAAAGCTGATTTGGTGGATTTGGCAGATGCCTTTATATTTTGAAACAAAAAGTCAGATATTTGTTCATGCAGGAGTAGATGAAGAAGCAGGAGAGTACTGGATGTGGGGAGCATCTGATAATACTCTTCTTGGCAAGTTTCCGGCAACGAAAGGTAAGTTTTATAAAACGATAATAGCAGGGCATGTTGGAACCTGCAGCAGAGATCTTGCTGCTGATCGGAGTTATCACGATGTTTATTATGACGGAGAGAGTCATTATTATATTGACGGATCGGTTTATAAGGGTGGAAAACTGTTGCTATTAGCTTATGATGAAGAAAAGGAAAAATATTATCAGGTTGAAAATGGCAGGATGGATATTATTAATCCTTTTGACGTCAGATTCGGATTAGACTGAAATCGGAGACGTACATAGATATAGTAGAAATATTTAGAATTTAATGACATAATAAATAAGAATTTGTTATATAGGATTATAGAAAATCCGGTCAGGATACTTGTCAGTACCTGACCGGATGTCTGCTTTTATTTTGCTTTTAAATAAGCGGTCTTGTTAATATTTAGCTGTTTTAAAAATCAAACTTAGTTATTAACCCCATGATGAACATCTTCTGTTGATGTTGTAAGTGGAAGAAATGTATATCCGTTAGCAAGACCCCACTGGATGATACGTTCAACAGCGTTAACACTGAAGCTTTTTATATCATGCTGAAGTACTACAGATACATTATGACTCTTTATTCCGTTTACAACGTTCTGGTATACTTCTTCCGTGCTTGTTGTTCCGCCGGCATCGCCGCTGGATACATTCCAGTCAAAATATTTGTATCCCTGGTCGGTTACAGCTTTTGTAAGAGTTGTCATAATGCCGCTACAGTACTTTAAGCTTACAGTGTTAGAACTTCCACCAGGAAATCGTATAAGCTTAGCACGCTGTCCTGTCTGTGCATATATAATATCAGACATTTCGTTAAGATCAGCAAAAAAAGCATCAACACTTGAATATATTTTCTTATAATCATGTGAAGCACTGTGGATAGCAACTGTGTGGCCAGCAGCAGCCTCTTTGGATATCATATTTTCATAACCACTGTTAACATTTGTTACAAAGAATGTAACTTTAACATTGTATTTGTCAAGAATATCTAATAACTGCTGTGTATGTGCACCTGGTCCATCATCAAAAGTAAGATAAACGACTTTGTTTCCAGATGAAGTTGTGGCTGTCTGTTTTACAGCTTCAACAGTAACAGTTCTGTCTATAGAAGTTTCATTGCCGAACTTATCTGTAACAGAGTATGTTATTGTGTAGGTTCCTGCACGGTATGTAGAAATATTATCTGATACAGAAACACTGTCAGATATATCATTACCATGGGAATCTTTTGCAGTACATCCCGGATCTTCAAATCTGGTACCAGCCTTTATAGTAATATCAGAATCTCCATTTAGTGTGATGGTAGGTGCTATGCCATCATTATATTCTATTGTACGTTGTACAGAGGTTTTATTGCCAGATGAATCGCTGACCGTATAGGTGATTACATTCTTGTCTTCAGTTCTTTTTATCTTGCTGGTAATATCACCATCATAGTTATCGGTGGCAGTAAAACCCTCTTCCTGATATGTTTCACCAGTTTTAGGATAATATCCGTCAATCTTATTGAGTTCGATTATAGGAGCCTTTGTATCAACTATTTTTACCTCTCTTGATTTTTGGACAGAAAAAATACCTTTTTTAGCTTTATAATGTATATGATAGGTTCCTAATTTAGATGAATCTACGCTTCCTTTAATAGTAACATTCAACGGAACATTTTTGGATGCAGGAGTGTTGAAAGCTGCTGTTGCCCCCTGTTCTGTATAAGTATCACCATATTCTATTGTCTCTTTTGGACTGCCATTTAAATTAATATTAATATTGAAAAGTGAAAGAAACAATATAATAAGGAAGAGTAATGTGACAACTATTCCAGTAACAGCTATCACAAGTTTTTTGTTCTTCTTAAAGAATTCTTTAGTAGCCATAGGTTTAATCTCCTAACTTATTATTGTAGCTAAAGTATTATATTACTTTTTTGAAAAAAAATTAACACTTAATTGAAAAAAACTTAAAAAATCTTAAGAAAAATCTTAAGAAAAAATCGCATGTAATTTAATCATATAAACATTGTTATGTTAATAATATAACAATGTTGAGCGTATAGTGAATTAATTAAAGAAATAGTAAATGATAAATCTGAAATTTTATATAAAATATAAATCTTTTATTAAAAAAATATCATATGTTTGATAAATTACAAAAATACGTACAATAGATTTGACATAATGACTTTACTTTTTTGTCGAATAATACTAAAATATTGATAAGAGAGATGTTTATCTCATATTTCGATTAGGAGGTATATATAACAATGGCTAGAGAAAAACAGTCAATGGATGGTAATACAGCCGCTGCACACGTAGCATATGCGTTTACAGAAGTAGCTGGTATTTATCCTATCACTCCTTCCAGCCCAATGGCAGACGTTGTTGACCAGTGGTCAGCAGCTGGAAGAAAGAATATTTTTGGTAATACAGTAAAGGTAACAGAAATGCAGTCTGAAGCAGGTGCTGCTGGTACAGTACATGGTTCACTTGCAGCTGGTGCTCTTACAACAACATTCACAGCTTCACAGGGTCTTTTACTTATGATTCCTAATATGTATAAGATTGCTGCTGAACAGCTTCCTTGTGTATTTGATGTATCAGCTCGTACAGTTGCTACACAGTCACTTAACATTTTTGGTGATCATAGTGATGTTTATGCATGTCGTCAGACAGGTTTTGCTATGCTTGCTGAGACAAATCCACAGGAAGTTATGGACTTAAGCCCAATTGCACATCTTGCAGCTATTGATGGCAAGGTTCCATTCATCAACTTCTTTGATGGTTTCCGTACATCACACGAGATTCAGAAGATTGAAAAGTGGGATTACGAAGATCTTAAGGAAATGTGCCCAATGGACAAGGTTGAAGAGTTCCGTGCTCATGCACTTAACCCTAACAAGCCAGCTATGCGTGGTTCACATGAAAACGGAGATGTATTCTTCCAGCATCGTGAAGCATGTAACACAGTATATGATGAACTTCCAGAAGTAGTAGAAAAGTACATGAAAAAGGTTAACGAGAAGCTTGGTACTAACTACGACTTATTTAACTACTATGGTGCACCTGATGCAGACAGAGTTATCGTAGCTATGGGTTCTATCAACGACGTTGCAGAAGAAGTTATTGATTACTTAACAGCTAAGGGTGAGAAGGTTGGTCTTGTTAAAGTAAGACTTTACCGTCCATGGTCATCTAAGGCACTCTTAAAGGTTCTTCCTAAGACAGCTAAGAAGGTTGCTGTTCTTGACAGAACTAAGGAACCAGGATCACTTGGTGAGCCACTTTACCTTGATGTTGCTACAACACTTCGTGAAGCAGGTCTTAACGATATCACATTAGTTGGTGGACGTTATGGTTTAGGTTCAAAGGATACTCCTCCTTCATCAGTATTCGCTGTATATAAGGAATTAGAGAAGGATGAGCCAAAGAACAGATTCACAATCGGTATTGTTGATGATGTTACTAACCTTTCACTTCCAGAGGTTAAGCCAGCTCCTATTACTTCAGCTCCTGGTACAGTAGAATGTAAGTTCTGGGGTCTTGGTGGTGATGGTACAGTAGGTGCTAACAAGAACTCTACTAAGATCATCGGTGACCATACAGATAAGTATATTCAGGCATACTTCCAGTATGACTCTAAGAAGACAGGTGGTATCACAATCAGCCATTTAAGATTTGGTGATAACCCAATCAGAAGTCCATACTATATCAATCAGGCTGACTTCGTAGCATGTCATAATCCTTCATATGTTGTTAAGGGTTATAAGATGGTTCAGGATGTTAAGCCAGGCGGAATCTTTATGATTAACTGCCAGTGGTCAGATGAAGAACTTAACCAGCATATGCCAGCAGAAGCTAAGCAGTATATTGCTAAGAATAATATCCAGCTTTACACAATCAACGCTATTGATAAAGCTATTGAAATCGGTATGGGTAAGAGAACTAACACAATCTTACAGTCAGCATTCTTCAAGCTTGCTAACGTAATGCCTATTGATGAAGCTGTTGAATATATGAAGGCAGCTGCTAAGAAGTCATACAGCAAGAAGGGTGATGCAGTAGTTGAGATGAACTATAAGGCTATCGATGCAGGTGTTGATGCAGTACATAAGGTAGAAGTACCAGCAGACTGGGCAACAGCAGTTGATGATAAGAAGCCAGTTGAAAGAACAGGACGTCCTGCTACAGTTAAGATGGTTAACGAACTTCTTGATCCTATTGGAAAGATGGATGGTGACAGCCTTCCAGTATCTGCATTTAAGGATATTGCAGATGGTCAGTTTGAGACAGGTGCTTCAGCATACGAGAAGAGAGGAACAGCCGTTATGGTTCCTGAGTGGGATCCAGCAAGCTGTGTTCAGTGTAACAGCTGTGCATTCGTATGTTCACATGCTACTATCAGACCATTCATTCTTGATGCTAAGGAACAGGCAGAAGCTAAAAAAGGGATTAAGCTTGCTGATT
>ENA-OQIQ01000675-OQIQ01000675.1-human-gut-metagenome-genome-assembly--contig:-NODE-675-length-20233-cov-3.949544_pt1 | contig 20233 bp, 16 predicted proteins | sample MGYA00242584_ERZ504749 | MGnify/ENA primary metagenome ERZ504749 (study PRJEB26092, sample SAMD00036436) | human gut metagenome | host: Homo sapiens | study: EMG produced TPA metagenomics assembly of...
ACTGGGTTGGTGGCGGCGGGGATGGCCAGGTTGCGATTGAGGAGGGTGATAAGCTCAAGGAAATATCATATATGCATTCAGAGGCATATGCGGAGAGCGAACTTAAGCGCGGAACCATAAGTCTTATTGAGGATAATATTCTTGTTATAGGTGTGCTTACACAGAATGAGCTTTATGAGAAAACAGTGAGCAATATGGTAGAGTGCAAGAGCCGTGGGGCATATCTTTGCGGGCTTACAACATATGGAAAGTATGAGGTTGAGGATACAGTTGACTTTACCACATATATTCCAAAGATAGATGAACATTTCACAGCATCGTTGGCAGTAGTGCCACTTCAGTTACTTGGTTATTATGTGAGTGTAGCGAAAGGGCTGGACGTTGATAAGCCTAGAAATCTGGCTAAGTCGGTGACAGTGGAATAAAATATAAAGATAAGGAATACTATACTGATTATTGGGATAATTATTACTATAATAGTTGTTATATGTATAATAATATTTTTTGGTGATGGATAAATTAGATAGTATAGTGTTGTAAGCGCAACATCGTGCATACTCAATCGCGCATCTTCTAAATATAATAATTTTTTTTAGAAGATGCGTTATTATTAAAGTGATAACGATGAAACAACAAAATAATCGTTAAAACAAAAGGAGTATATATGTTATTTAAACAATTAATAGATGAATTTCTTGATAAGTGGGATAAAGACACATCAAAAGCATATCGAAAAAAGATATATTCATTTTATCAGTATTTAGTTGAGATGAAGAATGCGACAGATTCTAATTATAAAAGTATATTAAAGGGATTAGAAATAGAAGATGTTGCTGAAAGTATAATTTTTTACGTTAAACGTAATCAGGTGAAGTATAGAGCATCAGCAGATTTGTATATATCTACAGTTAAAAGCTTTTATGCATATATTTCTGCAAAACAGATATGTTCCAATATATATTTTGATAATAAAGCGTATGCACCAGACATGAAAGAACAGTGTGAGTGTGCAATAAAATGTCTTAAGCTTAATGAGTCAAAGCAGGTCATGCCTTTAGATGAGGAAGCAGCAAGACGTATTGTTGACAGATGTAATGAGATAATTAACCTTGCTAATTATGATGAGCTAATAAATGGAAAGTGGGATGGAACATTTTCAGCGTATGTATCAGCTTTAATTTCTAAGCTTGTATTATGTTTCGGAATGAGTAATAAAACTATAAGAGAATTGAAAGCTGTGGATTATAACAGTACTAATGGTCGTATAGTAATCAATGGATATTCTGTTCATTTGCCGGACACCTTAAAGACAAATATGGATACATATATGGACTATAGAACAAGAGCGATTAATGAGTTATGTAATGGTTCAGATGTTAACCAATATATGTTTATAGAATTAAGTAACCCGCGTAAGAATATATCGTACAATACAAGACTTTTTTTTATTCTTAATGAATTAATAGGTTCAACATGTGCAACAGCATTGGCAAAGTATGCGATTATACAGCTAATCAGGCAAGGGATTCCAGCTTATCTTATAAAGGATTTTACTGGCTATAAGGATGATATATATAATCATTGTCAGGAGATAGTTAATGAGGAGAATGGTGCAGTGTCAAAAGAGGAAAGATGCAAGATTATAGATGCTGGAATCAGGATGAGCAGGTTGAGTGAGATTATGTAGAAAATATATAGTTTGAATTCAATAACGATTGAGCATTAATTATCAATATTGATGAAGGAGTGAATAATATGCCAGATTTTAATATATCTGATTCAATGGCAGAATCTATTTTTAATAATGAGATAATACAGAATATGACGGATGAAGCATTTGATAATATACTTGATACGATAGGATTTGCTGTACCAGATATTATAAGAGATATACCAATATTTAAGTACACTGTTTCCATATATTCGTTAGCAAATGACATAATAAAGCGTGTTGAATTAAAGAAACAATTCAGATTTTTAAGGGAATTGTCTAAAGGTAACATTAACCAGAAAGAATTAAATGAGCGAAGAATTGCATATGTGAATAAGAAAAAGTGGGTATACAGGGAAATTGAGCAGCTATGTTTATTTATATCAAGAAGTAATGATGTTAATAAGTCACAGATTCAAGCATATCTTTATATTTCACTTGTGAATAAAGATATAGAATATAAGGATTTCGTGGAATATCTGCAAATTGTTGATATGATGTTTATGGAAGATGTGAAAGAATTGATAGATATATTTGAGCAGGGGAAGAATCATAAATATGATTATGCAAGGTGTTTTAGATTGCAGGCATTGGGAATGCTGACTGGTGGGATAACTGTTTATTGTGGAGAGTCGAGGGTGGATAAGTTTTATTTAACCAATATGGGAAGAGACTTATGTAATATTATAATAAATAATAGGAATAACTAAAGAAATTTATCAACACCAAGTATTACGATTTTAACGGTGTTTTACTGACTATGAGTAGATTGATTAAGATTGTGTTATTAGGATAGGAGTTTGGTTATATGAAAATGTTTGAAAAATATGGAAATGATATAAGCTATAGAGACATTTTACAAGTTGATGGGGCAAATGCAACGCATCATGCACTTTATGGTAAATCTCCAGTTTTTAATGGAATAAGTGCAAAAAATATAGAAGATGAATTAAAAAAAGATAAAATATGTAGATGGAAAGAATATTGGGTTGAATATATTAATGCATTTGATAAGTTAATAAATATATTGCCAGATTCTGTTGTTACGATAAATGTTGGTAGACAGGCAGTAGAGATTGGTTTTAAATATCTTATAGTAAAGAAGAATGGAGAAATAAGAAAATCAGATAGAACACATAATTTAAGTGAGTTAGCTGATACAGTATTTAAAGAATATAGTATAAATGATGATTATATGAAATGGGTAGATGTTTTTTGCCACGTATATAATGAACATATTGAAAATGGATATGTAGAGTATTTTAGATTTCCAGAATATAAAAATAGTGAGTATTTTGATGGTGTTTTTTTAGATATAGATTGGTTATCTTACAATTTTTCATTGATTTTATTAAAATTAATGCATTTTGCGGGGATTGATGATGAAATAGAATAGATAGCATAAATACTGCGTTATGGATGTGGAAAGATTGTTTGATTTAGTGTTTGTTTAATCTAAGCATGCAGCTTTTCATGTAGATTGTTATTCTCTTTAAGACTGATGACGTAGCGAGTTCCATTTTTTTCACATTGTCGGTAAAGTTCTGGTGTAGCGAACCCGCTGTCACCACGAAGCCAGAGAACGCATAGAAAATAATACGATAACTGATATTCTTAATAAGATTGAATAAATATAGATTGTATTTTATAGATATATAAAGTTATAATAGAAATTCTTAATACAATAAGATATAATATGCATAAGACCGACAATCCAATAAAGTAAAGACGAGGGGTGAGGGCAATTATGAAGAACTTAAATATTCCTGTTGGAGTATCGGATTTTACAGAAATTCGGAAGAACGGATATTATTATATAGATAAATCGGGATTGATAAAGGATATTCTAAAAACAGCTTCTACTAAGGTTACTTTGATTACAAGACCACGGAGGTTTGGTAAAACACTAGCGATGAGTATGCTTGATTCATACTTTGATATTCGCAAAGACAGTAAACAATTATTTGATGGATTAGAAATATCACAGAATCAGGTTTTATGTAGTGAATGGATGAATAAATATCCAACAATCTTTGTGTCGTTCAGACAAGTTGAAGGCCTTGATTTTAAAGGTGCTTACGATATGCTTACAGTAGTTATTGCTAATCTTTTTAATGAACATATTTATCTCCTTGACAGTAAGAAAGCAACTGAATTTCAGAAGACTTCATTTAAGAATTTACTTAGTGGTAATGCATCTGTAAAAGAAGTTAAGAGTAGTATATACCTTCTTATGAATATGATGAATGATTATTATAATGAACCGGTCATTCTGCTTATAGATGAATATGATGTTCCAGTAGTAAAGGCCAATAATAATGGTTACTATAATGAAATGTTAGATGTTATGAAGAGTCTTATGCAGACAGTAAAGGATAATAAAACACTTAAGTTTGCTATTATTACGGGATGTCTTAGAATTGCGAAGGAAAGCATATTTACAGGTATGAACAATTTTGTTTCAGATACAATTGTGTCTTCGCGTTTGAATGAATATTTCGGTTTTACGCAGAAAGAGGTTAATAAAATTCTAAGTGATGCGGATGCAATAACATATGCTGATATTATAAAAGAATGGTATGATGGATATCATTTTGGTAATTATGATATATATTGTCCGTGGGATGTTATGAATTATATTTTGGATTTACAATATAATCCTAAAGCAAAGCCACAAAGTTATTGGAAAAATACAAGTGATAATGCAATTATTCGTTCATTTATAGATTATTCAGGAAGTAATATAACCAGAAAATTGGAAGTGCTTATGTCAGGGGGACATATTTTTCAGCATATAGATGAATATTTGACGTATGATTATTTACATTCGGATGAGGATAATATATGGAGTATTCTATATTTGACAGGATACCTTACACAAGTGAAAGAAGATGTTGGACGCAAGTTAGATGATAGTAAAATGACAGCATTGACCATTCCCAACAAGGAGATAAGGGATATATTTGAAACCACAGTTATTAAGTGGTTTGATGATAGTGCACGAATGTGGAATAGAAAGGCTTTATTTGATGCAGTATGGAGTGGTAATAGTGAGAGCATTACTTATGAAATGAATCAGCTTTTAAGGCAAACTATAAGCTATCACGATTACAGGGAAGATTTTTATCACGCATTTTTAGCAGGAATATTTGCAGGTGCAGGCTATATGGTTGATTCCAACAAGGAACACGGTGAGGGAAGAAGTGATGTTGTTGTGTATGACACTGTTAATGCACGTGTGGCTGTTTTTGAAGCTAAGTATACAAGAGCTTTAGATAAATTGGAAAGCGAATGTGATATTGCATTGGAACAGATAGATGAGCGTATGTATGCAAAAGAATATGAAGATGACTATGATGACATAATGTGTTATGGAATATCATTTTTTAAGAAAAGATGTTTGGTAAAAAAGAAGTAATATTCAACAGCACACTATTGACAGCGTGCTATCAATAGCGTATTATAATATAGTTCTTTAGCTGCAGAATGACTGCAGCTTTTTTGATATTCTCATTTGATATGCTAATTTAAGAAAGGATGTTGCAAGTGGTAAGAGATAAACTTCATTGTGGAGAGCTTATAAAACGCCTTAATGACATATTGGGAACATGTGCAAACAAGGAACTTAAGAGCGATGATATGACAGCATCACAGATAAAAATGCTTATAATCATCAGTGAAACTAAGAACGAAAGCATAACTCTTAAAGAACTTGAGAAGCATTTTGGTGTGGCACAGGCGACAGTAGCCGGAATAGTTGCAAGACTTGAAAAGAAGGCTATGATTGAAAGCTTTTACGAACCAGATGATAAAAGAGTAAAGCATGTAAAGCTTACAGACAAGGGACGTGGTGTATGTAAGCATGCATGGGCGAACATGGTAAAGAAGGAAGAATGGTTTTTATCCAGTCTTGATGATGATGAAAAAGAAGAATTATGGCGCTTATTACAAAAGATATATGATAATATGCGCAGAAATGAGGTTTGATGTATGATAAAAACATTATCGGCTTATATAGGCCAGTATAAGAAGGATTCAGTTAAAGCTCCTTTCTATATTATATTTGAAGTACTTATGGAGATTCTTATACCATTTGTTACAGCAAGCATTATAGATAAGGGTATTCAGGCAGGCAATATGAAAAACGTATATATATACGGAGGAGTTATGATAGTACTTGCCTTTGTCAGTCTGTTTTGTGGTGTTCAGGCAGGAAAGTATGCAGCCAGCGCATCAACTGGCTTTGCCTGCAACTTAAGAGAAGGAATATATACCAATATACAGAATTTCGCATTTTCTAATATTGATAAGTATAGTACAGCAGGTCTTATCACACGTATGACTACAGATGTTACTAATGTGCAGAATGCATACCAGATGCTTCTTAGAATAGCTGTAAGGGCACCGCTTATGATGATATGCAGCATGGTTATGTGTTTTATCATTAATCCGACTATGAGTACTATATTTTTAGTGGCACTTATACTTCTTGGATTCGTGCTTTTCTTTATTATATATAAGGTAACACCTATATTCACAGAAGGTTTTGCAAAGTATGATAATCTTAATGCGAGCGTACAGGAAAATATTTCTGGTATACGTGTAGTTAAAGCATTTGTCAGGGAAGATTATGAGAATGATAAGTTCAAAAGGGCAGCAACCAGTCTTTATAATACATTTGTAAAGGCAGAATCATGGCTTGCTTTTAATAACCCGGTTATGATGTTTGTCATATATGCAAGTATTATTGCTCTTTCATGGTTTGCGGCACATTTTATAGCAGATGGAACTATGACAACAGGTAATCTTACATCTATGTTTTCGTATGTTATGAGCATGATGATGGCACTTATGATGCTTTCCATGGTATTTGTTATGGTGTCTATGAGTGCTGCAAGTGCAAAACGTATAGCAGAGGTTCTTAACGAAAAGGCAGATATAACTAATCCCAAAGCCCCAGTTATGGAAGTTTCTGATGGTAGAATAGATTTTAATCATGTAGATTTTGTATATATAAAAGACAGTGAAACAGATACACTCCATGATATAGATATACACATCCAGTCAGGAGAGACTATTGGTATCATCGGTGGAACTGGCTGTGGTAAGTCAAGCTTTGTTAATCTTATAAGCCGCCTTTATGATGTTAAGGACGGAAGTGTATGTGTTGGTGGAGTTGATGTAAGAGAATATGATATAGAAACTCTTCGAGATGAGGTATCAGTTGTTCTTCAGAAAAATGTGTTATTCTCAGGAACTATTCTTGATAACTTAAGATGGGGCGATGATAACGCAACAAAGGAAGAGTGTATAGAAGCATGTAAGCAGGCATGTGCAGATGAATTCATAGAGCGTATGCCAGATAAGTATGATACATGGATAGAACAGGGTGGAACTAACGTTTCTGGTGGACAGAGACAGAGATTATGTATAGCAAGGGCACTTCTTAAGCATCCTAAGGTGCTTATACTTGATGATTCAACAAGTGCGGTGGATACAGCAACAGATGCTAAGATAAAGCAGGCATTTGCAACTAAGATTCCAGGAACAACTAAGCTTATAGTATCCCAGAGAATTTCAAGTATCCAGGATGCAGACAGAATACTTGTGCTTGATAACGGAGAAATCAGTGGCTTTGATACACATGAGAAGCTTATAGAAAATAACAAGGTATATCGTGAGATATATGAAGTCCAGACACAGGGCGGCGGTGATTTTGATGAGCAGAAGGGAGGAGAAGATAATGAGTAAAAATGTTGAAAATTCTGATAAAATATTGAATAAATCAGACATAAATCCAGGTGATGGAAAGCATAAAAGGAAAGATAGAGAAGGAAAGAATGCACTTCATGTTATGAAAAGATTATTAGGATATGTTTTAAAGAATTATAAGTTTTCATGTATAGCTGTTGTGGCATGTATTATAGTTTCATCACTTACAACACTTATAGCCACTCTTTTCATCCAGAAGCTGGTTGATAACTATATTATTCCGCTTACACAGTCAGCAGTGCATGATTATGCTCCACTCGCAGCTGCTATTATAAAGCTTTCAGCAGTACTTCTTGTTGGTGTGTTATGTTCATATATATACAACAGAATCATGGTAAATGTTGGGCAGGGTACTTTAAAAAAGCTAAGGTTTGAGCTTTTTACTAACATGGAATCGCTTCCTATAAGATATTTTGATACACATGCACATGGTGATATTATGTCAGTGTATACTAACGATATAGATACATTAAGACAGCTTATAAGCCAGAGTATACCTCAGGTCATCAACTCATGTATAACACTTGTTTCTACATTTGTGAGTATGATAGTGCTTGATATTCCACTTACTATAGTATCTGTCATCATGGTTATTATTATGTTGTATGTAACATCCAGATTAAGTGAACTTTCCGGAAAATATTTCGTTGAACAGCAGAAGGATATAGGTAAGGTTAATGCTTATATTGAGGAAATGATGGAAGGACAGAAGGTTGTAAAGGTGTTCTGTCATGAAGAGGAAAGTATAGAGCAGTTCAGAAAGATTAATGATGCACTCCGTGCAAGCGCTAATAACGCCAATAAGATTGCTAACATTACTATGCCTGTTAATGGTAATATCGGCAACATAAGCTATGTTTTATGTGCTATTGCTGGTGGCATATTAGCACTCAGTGATTTTTCGGGACTGACTATAGGTACTCTTGTAGCATTTTTAAGTCTTAATAAGAGCTTTACACAGCCTGTAACACAGATAAGCCAGCAGGTAAGCAGTATAGTAATGGCTATGGCTGGTGCCGGACGTGTGTTTGAGTTATATGATGAGAAGCCTGAAACAGACGAAGGCCGGGTTGAACTTGTAAATGTAAAGTATAATGCAGATAAAGAGTTTACAGAAACTAAAGAAAGTACTATGATGTGGGCATGGAAGAGACCAGCTATGGATGGTAAGCCTGCAGAATACAGAAGACTTGAAGGTGATGTTACATTTGATGGTGTAGACTTTGGATATAATCCTGATAAGATGGTGCTTCATGATATCAGAATGTATGCAACTCCAGGTCAGAAGATAGCATTTGTAGGAAGCACAGGTGCTGGTAAAACTACGATTACGAATCTTATTAACAGATTCTATGATATACAGGATGGTAAGATAAGATATGATGGTATCAATATCAATCATATTAAAAAGGATGATTTAAGACGAAGCCTTGGTATAGTGCTTCAGGATACGAATCTGTTCACAGAAACTATTATGGAAAATATCCGTTATGGCCGTCTGGATGCAACTGATGAGGAGTGTATAGCAGCAGCAAGACTTGCCAATGCAGATGGCTTCATAAGACGTCTGCCTGAAGGCTATAACACAGTGCTTCATAGTGGTGGTGCTAACCTAAGCCAGGGACAAAGACAGCTTTTAGCCATAGCACGTGCTGCAGTAGCTGACCCACCGGTACTTATTCTTGATGAGGCAACATCTTCTATTGATACAAGAACTGAAAAACTTGTACAGAAGGGAATGGATGCGCTTATGTCAGGAAGAACCTCGTTTGTTATAGCACACAGACTTTCTACAGTTCGTAACGCAGACTGTATCATGGTTATGGAACAGGGCAGAATAATAGAAAGAGGAACACATGAACAGCTGATGGAGGAAAAAGGAAGATATTACCAGTTATATACAGGTAAGAGTATATCAGCGTAGGTACAAAAGCATGAAAATAGCTTATTATGAGATTGACAATTCTGACCTGGAAAAATATAATTAAATATTGTTCAGACAAATATATTGTTTAAATTCTTTGTCTGGAATAAAAGTATATATTGGTTAAGTTTAATATGAAAAAAGAGATGAATAATGAACTTATTGACTACGTAGTCAATGATTTCAAAAGTGGTATTAAGCATGGAGTGCTTGTTGCTAATCTGACATATGCCCTGGCTAAGGAGTATGGTATGTCAGAAGCTGAGGCATACGAACTAAAAGTGGCAGCTATGGTGCATGATATTGGAAAACTTAAGCTTTCAGAGTATCTTTATGGAAGAACGAACAATGGTCTTCCAGAAGAGGAAAAAAAGTATATGGGCATGCATTCAAAAATCAGCTATGATGTATTGAAAAAGTATGATTATTCAGATAATATTATGGAGGTTGTACTTTTACCCCATGAGTGCTACGATGGAAGCGGATATCCTGATGGACTTGTGGGTGAGGATATACCGATGGGAGCAAGGATTCTTAAGGTTACAGATGAATTCGCAGCTCTTATATCAGACAGACCTTATAGAAAAGCATTTGATATAGATACAGCTGTTTCTATTATGATTGATGAGGTGAAGAATCTTGATATGAAGGTCTTTATATTATTTCAGAGACTTATTCATGAGGAATCAACGCTTGAACTTATAAAAAACAGCAGAATTGATATTGATGACCTGGATATAAGTGATATACTTGATATTTAGAATGATCTGATTATATGGCATCCATATGGTTTATTTATCAGAGTTTGTTTTAATCAAATATTTACAGGAATGAGGTAATTAACAATGGCAGAGTCAATGGTTGGCTTAAAAAGAACACACAGATGCACAGAGGTGTCAGGTGCTGACATAGGAAGCACAGTTACAGTTATGGGTTGGGTGGCTAAGAGACGTAATCTTGGTTCGCTTATATTCGTTGATTTAAGAGATAGAAGCGGCATCCTACAGATACTTTTTGATGAGAATATAGTTGGTAAGGAAGGCTTTGATAAAGCTTATACATTAAGAAACGAATTCGTTATAGCAGTAGTTGGTAAGGTTGTTAAAAGAAGCGGTGCAGTTAATGAGAATCTTAAGACTGGTGATATTGAGATAGCAGCAGAATCTTTAAGAATCCTTTCAGAGTCAGAAACACCTCCATTTCCTATCGAGGATAATATAAATACTAAGGAGGATATCAGACTTAAGTACAGATGTCTTGATTTAAGAAGACCTGATATACAGTCTAATATTATCATGAGAAGTAAGGTGGCAACTCTGACAAGAGCATTTCTTGCAAAGGAAGGCTTCCTTGAAATCGAAACACCTATGCTTACTAAGTCAACTCCGGAGGGAGCAAGAGATTACCTTGTACCAAGCCGTATTCATCCAGGTAAGTTCTATGCTCTGCCACAGTCACCACAGCTTTTTAAGCAGATGCTTATGTGTTCTGGCTATGACAGATATATGCAGATAGCAAGATGCTTCAGGGATGAGGACTTAAGAGCTGACAGACAGCCAGAGTTTACACAGATTGATATGGAGCTGTCATTTGTTGATGTTGATGATGTGCTCGATGTTAATGAAAGACTTTTAGCTTATCTTTTCAAGGAAGTGTTAGATGTTGATGTTAAGCTTCCTATCCAGCGTATGACATGGCAGGAGGCTATGGATAGATTCGGTTCTGATAAGCCAGACTTAAGATTTGGTATGGAGCTTAAGAATGTTACAGATATAGTTAAGAACTGTGGCTTCAGCGTGTTTACAGGAGCTATTGAGAATGGTGGTTCTGTACGTGGTATTAACGCTGCAGGTCAGGGAAATATGCCTCGTAAGAAGATAGATGCACTTGTTGATTTCGCCAAGGGTTATGGAGCAAAGGGCCTTGCTTATATAGCTATCCATGAAGATGGTTCACTTAAGTCTTCATTTTCTAAGTTTATGACAGAGGATGAGATGAATGCACTTGTTGAGGCTATGGAAGGTAAGCCAGGAGATCTTTTACTTTTTGCAGCTGACAGAAACAAGATTGTATGGAATGTACTCGGTGCGTTAAGAGTTGAGCTTGCAGGACAGATGGGACTTCTTGACAAGAGTGATTATAAGTTCCTCTGGGTAACAGAATTCCCACAGTTTGAGTGGTCAGATGAAGAAGAAAGATTCGTAGCCATGCATCATCCATTTACTATGCCTATGGATGAGGATCTTGATAAGCTTGAGTCAGACCCAGGTTCAGTACGTGCCAAGGCTTATGATATTGTACTTAACGGTACAGAGATAGGTGGTGGTTCAGTAAGAATCCATCAGGCTGATGTACAGTCAAGAATGTTTAAGGCACTTGGTCTTACAGATGAAGTTGCTAACGAGAAGTTTGGCTTCTTACTTGATGCATTCAAGTATGGAGTACCACCACACGCAGGACTTGCATATGGTCTTGACAGACTTGTTATGCTTATGGCTAAGAGAGATTCAATAAGGGACGTTATAGCTTTCCCTAAGGTAAAGGATGCAACATGTCTTCTTACTAACGCACCTGATGTAGTAGATGCAAAACAGCTTGAAGACTTATCTATCAGAATTACAGAGTCAGAACAGGAATAATATTTTAAGAGCATTTGAAAGTATTTAATGGATATTTTCAAATGCTTTTTTTAACTATATTTTTAGACAATACTTTGTTAAAACTGAATAAAAATAATGGCTTTATCTGCTTTTTTTTAGCAAAAATATTGCATTTGGATAATCATGGGTATATACTTTTTTTATAAATCTTGGCAAAACTATAACAAAAGACTGGAGATAAATTATGACAGAGAATCAGTATATAAGGGCAAACAGGACTGTTTTATTTACAGTTCTCATAGTATTTGGTTATATTGCGCTGACAGTGATGGCAGCATTAGGATTGGGTGACGGACATAACAAAGGAAAGATTTTAATACAGTTTGTTGTGGCACTTGCGGTAATTATTGTATCAGTAGCTGCTTATATTTTAAGGAAGAAGACCAGAGTGTGTGAATTAACGATTGCGGTATCAATGGCACTTGGATATGTTGTTCTTATACTGCTTAATTCAACTGATGGTGTATGGACATATGTACTTCCTTTGATTATGGCTTCAATGGTATATCTTAATGAAAAACTAATATTGTGGGCTGATGGTGTTTCGATAGCTGCTAATGTCATAAGACTTATTATGGATTATAATATGTATAATGGAGTGGTTATGGCAAGCAGGGTTCTTGCTATATTAGTATTGGTTATTGTTACATGTATATCTTTTAGTGTAACAAAGCTGCTTAAGCAGTTTTTTGCAGAGAATATGAACAAGATAGAGGCAGCAGCAGTTATACAGAAAGAGAATAACGAGAAGATGGTTGCTGTAGCTGATAATATAACCAGACATTTCGGACAGGCTATGGATATGCTTGATGAGTTAGAAAAGAGCATAGATATAAACCACAGTTCAATGAAAGATATAGCAGAAAGCACAGAAAGCACAGCAGAAGCCATACAAAGACAGGCTACTATGTGTGCAGAGATTCAGGAAAACACTGATATTGCTGAAAAAGAGATAAGCGAGATGGTTGAGGCCTCACACAGAACAGATGAGACTGTTAATGATAGTAAGGCTATAGTAGTTGAACTTAAGGAACAGGCACAGAATGTACATGATGCAAGCAATATAATCGTAGATGTGATTAACAGTCTTACAGAAAAGGTTGATGATGTACAGGGATTTATTGGTTCTATTGTAGAGATTTCAAGCCAGACTAACCTTCTTGCATTAAATGCTTCAATAGAAGCAGCAAGAGCAGGAGAAGCCGGAAAGGGCTTTGCAGTAGTAGCAGAAGAGATAAGACAGCTCTCAGAACAGACTAAGAATGCATCTTCAAGCATAACAGATATAATCAATAATCTTTATGAAGATACGAAGAAAGCTAATGAGAGCATAAAAGCGTCAGTTGAGTCAGTTAATAAGCAGAATGAACTTATTGATAATACAAGAGTGACTTTTGAGGACGTAGGAAAAACAGTTGACAATCTTATGAACAATATAGATTCTGCTGAGCAGAGCATTAACAAGATACTGGATTCAACTTCTGTTATTTCTGATAATATTTCACATTTATCAGCAACAGGAGAAGAGGTAGCAGCTGCTTCAACTGAAGGCCTAAGAGTATCTGACACAACAGTTGAAAGCATGAAGAACTGTAAGAATATATTACATAACATATATCTTCTTGCAGAGGATTTAAAACGTTCGACAGAGGCATAAAATATAATAAAATGTATAATTATACATTGACTTATTTATAAATAATCTATACAATTAATAGTCATACAGGTTGTATAACTACAACTATAGAAAATGGAGGTTGTAATATGTATTCATTTGATGAAGTATTGAACTATGATCCAGAATTAGCTAAAGCTATGGATGATGAATTAGCAAGACAGAGAAGCCATATTGAACTTATAGCTTCTGAGAACCTTGTAAGTAAAGCTGTTATGGCAGCTATGGGAAGCCCTCTTACTAACAAGTATGCAGAAGGATATCCTGGAAAGAGATATTATGGTGGCTGCGAATATGTAGATGTTGTTGAAACACTTGCAATTGAGAGAGCTAAGAAGTTATTTGGTTGTGAATATGCCAATGTTCAGCCACATTCAGGTGCACAGGCTAACCTAGCAGCATTCTTTGCTATGGTAGAACCAGGTGATACTGTTATGGGTATGAGCCTTGACTGTGGTGGACACCTTTCACATGGTTCACCAGTTAATATTTCTGGTAAATATTTTAATATAGTTCCTTATGGAGTTACAGCTGAAGGCTTTATAGATTATGACGAAGTATTAAGAATAGCTAAGGAATGTAAGCCAAAGATGATTATTGCTGGTGCATCTGCATATGCAAGAGTTATTGATTTTAAGAAGTTCAGAGAGATAGCTGACGAAGTTGGTGCTTATCTTATGGTAGATATGGCTCATATCGCTGGTCTTGTAGCAGGTGGAGAGCATCCAAGCCCTATCCCTTATGCTGATGTAGTTACAACTACAACACATAAGACATTAAGAGGACCAAGAGGTGGTATGATTCTTTCATCAGCAGAAGCTGCTGAAAAGTTTAAGTTTAACAAGGCTGTATTCCCAGGAATCCAGGGCGGTCCGCTTATGCATGTTATTGCTGGTAAGGCAGTATGCTTAAAGGAAGCACTTGATCCAAGCTTTAAGACTTATGCTAAGAACATTGTTGATAATGCACAGGCTCTTTGTACAGGACTTATGAACAGAGGTTTTGATATCGTATCTGGTGGTACAGATAATCACCTTATGCTTGTTAACCTTTTAAGCAAGAATAAGACTGGTAAGGAAGTAGAAAAGCTTCTTGATGCAGCCAATATTACATGTAACAAGAACACTATTCCTAACGATCCAGCTTCACCTTTCGTAACAAGTGGTATCAGACTTGGTACAGCAGCAGTTACAACAAGAGGCTTCAACACAGCAGATATGGATGTTGTAGCAGAAGCTATTACCCTGCTTGTTGATGATGTAGATGCTAATAAGGCTAAGGCTATGGCTATGGTTAAGGAACTTACAGATAAGTATCCTCTTTATGAATAATGCTGGAATATATAAGAAATGAACTTCTGGGGATGACTGATAAAGGAGAATATGCAGCATTTACATCCTCACTTATTCCTGGCTGCGATAATATAATAGGAATAAGACAACCGGTATTAAAACAATATGCAAAACAGCTTATAAAAGAGAATAAGGATTTTCGGCAGCTGCTTAGTGAACCGGATATTTATCAGGAAGAAACGTTGCTTAGGAGCTACATAATAGGAATGGGAACAGCGAAGGAGAAAGACTTTAAGAAGGCTTTAAAAGACTTCAACGCATTCGTTCCTCTTGTGAACAACTGGGCTGTCAACGATAGCTTCTGTGTGGAATTTAAGGTTATGGATATGTTTCGGGACGAGTTTCTGCCATACATAAAGAAATGTATAGAATCGTGTGATGAATACAGGGCAAGAGTAGGTCTTATAATGTTGTTAGACCACTACTTAAAGGTTGATATGCATGGCATGAAAAGACCGAGAATGAAAAAGGTTACTATTAAAGATATAGAAAACACAGATGAAAGAAATTGTGACAATGGTTTATATCTTGATGATATATTTTCACTTGTAAACAGGGATTTTTCGACCTATGGATATTATACACAGATGGCAGCAGGCTGGCTTCTTGCGGAATGTTTTGTTACATTTCCAAAAAGAACGTGGGAATATCTTACAGATACCGACTGCTTAAAGTTAGATAAGCTGTCATATCAGAAGGCAGTACGAAAGATATGTGAATCGCTCACGTCGGATAAAGAAGTTAAACTAAAAGTTAAAAAGGATCTGAAGCAGATGTAATAATCTGTTTCAGGTCTTTTTTTATTGCGCCATATTATGACGTCGGGGTCAAAATCCCATGATTTTAATAATTTGAATATCAAAATAACTATTGACAATATATAAGTATTGTAGTATAAAAATATTGTTTGAAATTCAAAGTAAGATAATCAAACAGTTAGTAAGTCAAATAAATAAGGACAAAAAAGTATGATAAGAACAAGAATCATAGGAACAGGAAGCTATGTTCCACCAGATATATTGACTAACGATAATCTGTCAGAAATGGTAGATACGAGTGATGAGTGGATAAGGACAAGAACTGGTATATGTAACAGACATATAGCAAAAGATATGGATAATGCTGATATGGCATATAATGCTGCAAGAAATGCAGTAGAGAATGCGTGTATTGAAGCTTCTGCCATAGGTCTTATTATAGTTGCAACGTCAACTCCTGATTATGCTTTTCCTAATCAGGCATCACTTGTACAGGCAAAGCTTAAAGCAGTAAATGCTATGTGTTTTGATGTAAGTGCAGCATGTTCAGGTTTTATTACAGCCCTGGATATTGCAGCTTCAATGTTAAAGGCAGGTTCGTATAAATATGCACTTGTTATTGGTTCAGAAAAGATGTCAGAAATAGTTAACTGGAAAGACAGAAGTGTGTGTGTACTTTTCGGAGATGGTGCTGGCGCAGTGGTTCTTAAAGCAGCTGATAATAACACAGAAGATGTTATTGGTGCTGCTGGTCAGGAAAGAGGAATTATTGACAGCAATATCTACAATGATGGAACAGGTGCCTCTGTTTTAACAGGTGGCAGGAGGTTTTCTGATTCACGCAGCACAGACATGTTTATACATATGGATGGACAGGAAGTGTTTAAATTCGCCGTAAAGAGTGTTCCTACAGCCATAGAAACACTTTTACATAATAATAATATGAACGTTGATGATGTTGATAAATTCATACTGCATCAGGCTAATGTACGTATCATAGAGAGCGTAGCTAAAAGGCTTAAGGCTGATAAAGATAAGTTTCCAGTCAATCTGAATGAATATGGAAATACATCATCAGCAAGCATTCCGATTCTGCTTGATGAGTTAAACAGGAATGGAAGCTTAAAACAGGGAGAGAAGCTTATACTTGCCGGTTTTGGTGCAGGATTAAGCTGGGGAAGTATTCTGCTTGTATGGTAGCACGGTTAAAGATGCTAAGCTTATTATATAGATATTTGCAGACTGCTTACTTAAAGATATCAGGCAGCCGGATAAGCGGCATTTTAACATATATAAGATGTTTATGGCAAAAGCTTTGCCACAGATATCAAAGTCGTGGGCTTTTGACCCCGACAACATATAATAAAAAATAATAAGAATTAAGGAGATTTAACATTATGTTTGAAAAAGTAAGAGAATTAGTTGCAGCACAGTTAGGTATAGATGAGGCAGTTATTAAGCCTGAGTCTAATTTCAAGGAAGATCTTAAGGCAGATTCACTTGATCTTTTTGAACTTGTTATGTCACTTGAGGATGAGTGTTCAGTAACTATTCCATCTGAGGAGCTTGAAAAGATTCTTACAGTACAGGATGTTGTTGATTATATCGAGGCTAACCAGAAATAGTTATAAATGTAAGGAAGGAAGATAAGTTATGAAAACTCGTGTAACAGAGCTTCTTAATATAGAATATCCTGTTATACAGGGCGGCATGGCATGGGTTGCAGATGCGAATCTGGCAGCCCACGTCAGCAAAGCTGGTGGAATGGGATTTATCGGCGCAGCTAATGCACCGGCAGAATGGGTTAAAGAACAGATACATATTGCAAGAAAGATAACAGATAAGCCAGTTGGTGTTAATATTATGCTTTTAAGTGATTATGCAGATGAAATAGCACAGCTTGTTATTGATGAGCATATAGAAGCAGTAACAACAGGTGCAGGCAATCCAAGCAAATATATGAAGGCCTGGAAGGAAGCTGAAATAAGGGTTATTCCTGTTGTGGCATCAGTTGCACTTGCAAGAATGATGGAACGTGCCGGAGCAGATGCAGTTGTAGCAGAGGGTATGGAATCAGGTGGACATATCGGCGAGGAAACGACCATGACACTTGTACCACAGGTTGTTGATGCAGTTAATATTCCAGTTATAGCAGCTGGCGGAATAGGTGATGGCAGAGGTGTATGTGCAGCATTTATGCTTGGTGCAGAGGCTGTACAGATGGGAACAAGATTCGTTGTGGCTAAGGAATCGAATGTCCATCAGAATTATAAGGACAGAGTTATAGCTGCTAAGGATATAGATTCAGTAGTAACTGGCAGAAGTACAGGTCATCCAGTAAGGTCACTTAGAAACAGCATGACAAGAGAGTATCTTGATATGGAAAAAGAAGGCGTTGAGTTTGAAAAGCTTGAAAGACTTACTCTTGGAACACTAAGAAAGGCTGTTGTGGATGGTGATGTCAAGCAGGGAACTGTAATGGCAGGTCAGATAGCAGGTCTTGTGAGTAAGGAACAGACATGTGAAGAGATTATTAAGGAGCTTATGAAGGAAGTCTCTGAGGGATATAATTCACATAATAAGCTGGCATAAAACAGTGTATGGAAATGAGGATTTAAAAGGTATGGGAAAAACAGTTGTAATGTTTCCAGGACAGGGAAGCCAGTGTACTGGAATGGGAAGAGAAAGCTATAATAGCTGCACTTCATCAGTAAAGTGCTTTAAGAAGTCTGGTGAACTGACAGGTATCAATATGGAGCATTTAATATTTGAAGAAAATGATCTTCTTGATAAAACCGAGTATACACAGATCGCGTTATATGTAACAGAAATCGCCCAGCTTGCTGATATGGTTGAGCAGGGCCTTACGTATGATGCAGCTATTGGACTTTCATTAGGTGAATATAGTGCACTTACTGCAAGTGGTGCGCTATCTTATGAAGATGGTGTAAGACTTGTAAGAAACCGTGGAATATATATGGAACAGGAGGTTCCGGCTGGTATAGGTGCCATGGCTGCAGTTATCGGGCTTACATCAGATGAGGTTGACAGTGTACTTGCTAAATATAACAAGGATAAAAGCGGGAACACAGAGTCTGATAATGATATGTATCCTGATACAGTTTCCGCAGCTAATTACAACTGCCCTGGACAGATAGTAATATCAGGTAAAAAGGGATGTGTACAGGAAGCTATGGAAGTGCTTAAGGAAGCAGGAGCAAGAAGAACACTCCTTCTTAATGTAAGTGGACCGTTTCATTCAAAGCTTCTTAAGGGTGCAGGTGATAAGCTTATGAAGGATCTTGAAAAAGTTACTTTTGATAAAGTGAAGTATCCTTATGTGGCAAACTGTACAGCAGAGTATGTGGATGAGAATACATCCAGTGGATATATAAAAGAACTTCTTTCAAAGCAGGTATATAGTTCAGTACGTTTTGAACAGTCAGTCAGAAAAATGATAGCCGATGGTTATGATACATTTGTTGAGGTGGGACCAGGAAAGACTTTATCTGGCTTTGTTAAAAAGATAGCTAAGAGCATGGAAAAGGAAGTAGTTATAAAATAACAGGCAATAAATGCAGACAGGATATTGGTAAGGCTTTAGCAATATTGTATCGATGAAAGGCAGTGTGTTATGTGTATGGATAATTGTATAAAAAGATATGAAAACAAGATAGTGCTTGTAACCGGAGCTGGCAGAGGAATAGGAGCTGCTATAGCTGCCCGTTTTGCCAAAGAGGGGGCTGTGGTTATTGTTAATTACAGTGGTAATGATGAGGCAGCAGATAGAACAGTTGAAAATATTCTGGCTGCCAACGGAAAGGCAGAAAAATACAAGTGTCAGGTTGATTCGTATGAAGAAACTGAAAAAATGATCACATATATAATGGATAAATATAAGAGAATAGACATTCTTATAAATAATGCAGGTATAACAAAAGATGGTCTTATCATGAGAATGAAAGAGGAAGATTTTGACAGAGTTATAGATGTTAATCTTAAGGGAACATTTAACTGCATAAGACACGTAAGCAGATACATGTTAAAGCAAAGAAGCGGAAGAATAATCAATATGTCATCAGTTGTAGGCATAGCTGGTAATGCAGGACAGGTTAATTACAGTGCTTCTAAAGCAGGTGTGATAGGTATTACCAAATCTGTTGCAAAGGAGCTTGCATCGCGTGGAATAACTGTTAATGCAGTCGCACCTGGGTATATTGATACAGATATGACAAGGGTTTTATCTGAAGAACAGAAGAAGTCAGTACTTGATATGATTCCTCTTTCAAGAATGGGAAGTGTGGATGATATAAGTAATGCTGTAGCATTTCTGGCATCAGATGAAGCGGCATATATAACAGGACAGGTGATATCAGTAGAT
>ENA-OQIQ01000685-OQIQ01000685.1-human-gut-metagenome-genome-assembly--contig:-NODE-685-length-19898-cov-5.598153_pt1 | contig 19898 bp, 22 predicted proteins | sample MGYA00242584_ERZ504749 | MGnify/ENA primary metagenome ERZ504749 (study PRJEB26092, sample SAMD00036436) | human gut metagenome | host: Homo sapiens | study: EMG produced TPA metagenomics assembly of...
CAGCGATCAGAGACGTTCTCCTGTTCCCGACAATGAAATCACAGGGCGCTGCTAAGAACGAAGCAAACAATGCTGCACAGTCAACAACAGCAGCTCCAAAAGCTGTAGAAGCACCGGTTGCAGCTGAGCCGGCTAAGGTAGAAATCGACTTTTCTAATGTAGAAGTGGAACCATTATTTAAAGATATGGTAGACTTTGACACATTCAGCAAATCAGATTTCCGTGCGGTAAAGGTAAAAGAATGTGAAGCAGTTCCAAAGAGCAAAAAACTTCTGAAATTTGTATTAGACGATGGAAGCGGCGAAGATCGTGTCATCTTAAGTGGTATCCACGATTACTATGAGCCAGAATTCTTAGTAGGAAAGACATTGCTTGCAATCACAAACCTTCCACCACGTAAGATGATGGGAATTGATTCTTGCGGTATGATTATCTCCGCTACACACCTTGTAGAAGGAAGAGAAGGACTCAATGTTCTGATCCTGGATGATAAGATTCCAGCTGGAGCAAAACTGTACTAAGAGCAAGAAATTTTAAGCTATATTTTAAACAGAAAAACAGGTTACTACACCACATTTATACCAAATTTTTAAAAAGTCTAAGAGAAGGACTCTGCAAAAGAATGGTGTAAAAGAAAACTAGTAATAAAAGATACAGTTGAGTGTACCAAAAAAGTTGGTACACCCAGCTGTTTTTTGTTTTATTAAAAATATCTAAATATCAAAATGGAAGTAATCAGTGTTGTAGGTGGTTATTTTTTATTCTATATCGCACATCAGAAATTCTAAAACTTTTATAAATTTCTCAGAAATTCCTGTAAAAATGCCTCTCAGCAATTCGTTATGTAGAAGGATATATATAACAAGTTTAACGAAATGTTAGAAGTAAATCATTATTCTTACAAATGAGGAAGGATTATGGTACACAACGTTCCTGAATCTGTGTAAATAATTTCCTGTCGTAAAAGAAGAGGGGGAAGTGCCTACGAAGCAGGAGGTTTCCATCTAGGGGAAGAACAATTTGACTTTAGAAGAAGCGGCTGTTTACTGGAGTTGGTATTAACAAATTGTCTGATGATGGGAATTGTAGGTTTATGCTCTGGATTGGGCAAAAGACTAATTAAACACAGACAGCTTGACGTGTATATTAAGATGAATGTGTTCGTTGTAGTGAATGATATGATAAAATGAAAAAAATATTGCGTTTTAAAGTGAAAGGTGGTGGTATTACAGTATGCCAATGGAGAAAGGAAGTATCATTATGAAAATACAAGCAGTATTGATTGATGGATTTAAAAATTTATCAAATGTTAGGATTAATTTTGATAATATTACTGCATTGGTATCATTGAACAATTTTGGAAAATCCAATGTTTTGTCGGCGATAGATTTTGGATTGACTTATATTAAGAGTAATATCGAAGATAAAATTGATATGATGGGAAGGGATAAAAGTATAATAAGCTTATCAAAAGAAATCAAGAAGAGGCATTTTATAAAAGTTCAGAAACAGGAAGATGTTCATCCAAAATTAAAGTGGAAGATGCAAAGCGTTTTTATCAGCCTGATCCTATTATAAGAAAAGGATTAGAAGATGTGATGATTAATGCGGAAAATTTACCAAGAGTAATTTATCAGCTCAAGGAAAAATATCCAGACAAATTTGAATTGCTTAAAGATGTATATTCTCAGTTGTTTCCTGATATAGAAGATATTGTTGTAAACAGTTTAAGTTAAAGGGCAGTGAAAATGATAAATTACCAGAGAATGCCCCTTTCATAATAGCAAATTCGATTCATGTTTTATTCGTTAAAGATAGGAATTTAAGCCATCCAATAGGGTTTGAAATGATGTCGGATGGAGCAAAAAGGGTATTTATGATTTTGGCAAGAATCATTCTATCGGGAACGAGTAACGTGTCTTTGATAGCAATAGAAGAACCGGAAAATTCTGTGCATCCTAGTTTGTTTCAGGCATATATAAGAATTATTAGCCAGTTGCTTGATGATTGTAAGATCATTATTACAAGTCATTCACCATATATTGTAAGCTATTTGGAGCCTTCGTGGATACATGTTGGAATGAACAGAGAACCCGGAATTGCAGAGTTCTTTACGTTTAAAAAGTCAGGGCAGAAATTGCTACAGCAAGATGCCGAGTCGTTTAAAATGAGTATGGGAGATTATCTGTTCTCATTATTGGCAGATTCGGAAAATAATTTGAATGATTATTTGGAGTGTGATGCGAATGAGTAAATGCCTTGTGCTATTTGTTGAAGGAGAAACAGAAGTAGAATTTTATAAACAAGTTATTGCTAATGCACGTAAAAGCGGAAATAAAGCCAGATTTTTTTATTTTTCGTAGTTTGGCTCGTGAAATTCCTGCCCTGCGTTCTAATTCTGCGAGATTAACTTTATCAGGATTAAATTTTTCTCCCATTTCCCTCTTCATTTCATTAAGGGCATGTGCTATTATTTCAGTTAAGTCATTGTGTTTTTCTTCCATTGTGATTTCTACTGATGCATTGGCATACATCATTTTAGAACACGAAGAGAAAAATACAATGACTTTTCTATTCGACTAAAAATGGTTAATTCTAAGCGGCTTTAGGTGGTCAATTTTCCCCGCCCCTAACAAAAGTATTATTTTGTGTATATTCTATCTTGTTTTGTTTATGGTGTATACACATACTAAACGGTAAAATTAAAGTGAATTTAGATATCATTTGTGACAAAGCGCACTTCAAGTTTATCAGGGCGTGAATAACTTTCTGTATATTCAACTAAATTCCCATTTTCATCGTATCCTATGAATTCAATATAGTTGACGATAGAGGTGGCACTTGGAAGATGAAGGTGCTTTTGAAGTTTTTCGCCAGCTTCTACCATCACCATTGTCTCATTAAATTTTACAGGCAAATGATTTTTGGATTTCATATAATCATAAAGCGATATGTGCTCAAAATTGTAATTATCGATATCTGAAAAAAAATGAATAGGAACATAGGTAAACTCAATTGCAAGAGGTTCCTTGTTTCCAAGACGAATTCGATGAATACCGTATATTTCATCTTCTTCAGAAAGTCCAAGTTTATCTGCAAAGTATTTTCTGTTTTTGATTATACCTGTGCCTAAGCATTTATTGGAAATTTCAATACCAAAGTTACGAACTAAAGAGGTAAAGCTGGCATTTTTTGATTCATTTAGTACTCCTAAAGCAACTCGATTTTGTTCGGGTTTGCGGACAAAAGTTCCCTTTCCGTGAACGCGAATTAAGTAATGTTGGCTAATTAATTCGTCAAAGATGTCATGAATCAAATACCGACTTACACTATACATTGTTGCAAAATCCCGTTCGCTAGGAAGCAACTCCCCAGGAAGATATTCCTGTGTTTTAATTTTTGTAATGATACTAGATTTTATTTGTGCGGCTAATACATCATCATTGCTCATAAAACTACCTCCCTGATAAAACCAAAACGATCAATTAGCATATTATTTTCAAAAAAGACTGCAAGATGTCCTTGTTTATCATACATGAGCCCTTTGTATTTCATTAAAGGGCTATCAACAGGAATATTTAAAATTTGAGCAGTCTTTATGTCTGCGTAAAGTAAGGTGACTTTTTGATTCGATTTTGCCAAGGTTATTTGACAATTGTTTGTAATCAAATCAATTGCAGGAGCAGAAGCAGCAATTTGTTGGGTGAGATCTGGATAGATGTATTCAGGAATATAAGTTGTATTGATACAAATTAGTTGAGTACCATCTGAATAAAGCCAAACAATTTTGTATATTTTCGATTTTTCAGGAAGTAACATTTCGCTTGCAAGATAGTTATCTGCTTCTATTTTTTTGAAATCATATAATTCGTAAGTTAATTGTCCGCTATCTTCCTCTGAATGTAAGGAAAAATTACGAATGGATTGTAAAATGCGTTTAGGCGCTACGTAATAACCACTTCGTGGTTTTGAGATAATTGTTTTATCTTGAAGTAACAGATTCAAGGCTCCACGAACAGTTAAGCGTTGTACATGAAACAGCTCTGCCAGCTTTCGTTCCGAAGGCAGTTTGTCACCTGGAAGATAGTGTTCTTCCTTTAGCATGTATTTGATTTCTTTTGATAATGCAACATCTAAAGTTAATAAATTTTTTTTCATAAGAACTCCTAATATTATAATTTACTTGTAAATTATAATCAAATTATACGTTGTCAGTTCTTAAAAAGCAAATGGAAAGGAAAAAAGAAATGAATAAATAAAAAATAAATATAAAAACTGGTATAGTAAGTTTGAAATGTGTTTCATACCAGAATAAAAGAAATATATGCATTATGTATAAATAAATGCATTTATATTTATAAAAATACAACAATATTCAATATTCTTTACATGAAGTATTGAAAAAAATAAAAAAAGTGGTATATTAAATTTAAAAATAGTCACCAATGCAAAGGAAGAGAAAGGGGAAAACACTATGTTGAAATTTAATGAACAGAAACAGATTGAAAGTGTGAATGGAGCGCTTGCTCTGAGAAATCAAATTAATGAATTGATTGATGGAATTTGTAAAGAAGGATACAAGAATATTTGTTGGCTCGGTATCGGTGGAACATATGCATCTTGCCTCCAGGCAGAGGTTCATATGAAAGAAAAATCAAAACTTTCATTTTTTGTTGAAAACGCAGCAGAGTATTTGACAACTGGAAATAAAAAAGTTGGAGAAGGAACTATTGTAATTATTTCGTCTGTTACAGGAACAACTTCTGAAATCGTAGATGGAGTAAAAAAAGCACAGAAGAGTGGAGCAAGGGTGATTGGTTTTATTGATGTTGCTACTGCAGAACTTGCAAAACTTGTAGATTATGTGATTACATATCCTGCCAATGAACAATTGAAATTTTATATGGTAGCAGATAGATTTATGTACAATGCAGGAGAATTTCCAGAATATGAGGATTTATACAAGGAGTTGGATCAGTATTTGGCAACTGCACTTGTGGAAGTTGAAAAGGAAGCAGATGCTTTCGGAGAAGAATTTGCAAATCGTCATAAGGACGACAAAATTCATTATTTTGTTGGGGCTGGGAACCAGTATGGTGCCACATATTCTTATGCAATGTGCTATTGGGAAGAACAGCATTGGATTCGTACAAAATCTATCCACAGTGCAGAATTTTTCCATGGAATGTTAGAAGTAATTGACAAAGATACACCAGTTACAGTATTTATTGGGGAAGATTCTCAGAGATCATTGAGCGAGCGCGTTGCAAACTTCTTGCCACGCATTTGTGGAAAATACAATATTATTGATACCAAGAAATTTGAATTAAAAGGAATTAGTCCAGAGTACAGAGGATATATATCACATTTAGTGATGCATGCGGTAACACAGAGAATTGATGCACATATGGAAAAAGTCAATTGCCATCCTATGGAAATCAGAAGATATTACAGACGTCTGGACTATTAAGGTGGCAAAATGGACAGAAAGATAAGAGTAGCAGCAATAGGAGATAATTGTATTGATTATTATGATTCATTGAATGAATCTTATCCAGGGGGAAACCCAGTGAATGTTGCTGTATACATAAAACGATTAGGTGGAGAAAGTTCTTATACAGGTGCTGTTGGAACTGATTCATTCGGAAAAATCATGATAAGTGCAATTCAAAATAAAGGAGTCGATACTTCTCATATTCAAGTGCTAGATGGAAAAACCGCAGTTTCACATGTTGACATTGTAGATGGAGATAGAGTGTTTGGAGAATATGAAGAAGGTGTTTTGGCAGACTTTAAGCTAAGAGAACAAGACATTTCCTTTATAAAGAAACATGATTTAGCGGTTACAGGAATTTGGGGAATGATTGAAGATGAGCTTCCACTTATTTCGAAAGAAATTCCAGTTGCATTTGATTTTGCAAATAAATTTGCAAATCCAATTGTTGAGAAAGCGATTCCATATGTGACATATGCATTCTTCTCTTTTGACGAGGAATCACGCAATGAGTTTAGACAGAAATATCATAGCATGGGCTTAAAAGAAAAAGAAAATTGTATGGAACAATTAAAGGAATTCATGAAAGCAATGCAACAAAAAGGACCTAAAGTCATTATTGCAACATTGGGGAAAAATGGAAGCATTGGGTATGATGGAAATTCTTGGTATCGATTTGGAATCATAGAGTGTAAAGTTGTTGATACAATGGGTGCAGGCGACAGTTTTATTGCCGGATTTTTATATGGGATTTTGAATGGATTGAATGTTCAAGATTCGATGGAAGCAGGAGCTCAGAATAGTGCGGTAACAATAGGGTATCGAGGAGCATGGTAGAAGGAGAATATAACAAATGAGAAAAAAAATAGTGGCAATTTTATTGACAGCTGCGATGGCAATGGGTATTGCAGCATGCGGAAATCAAAGTGAAAGCAATAAAGAGGCAAAAAAAGACGATAATACAATTACAGTATGGTGTTGGGACAAAACATTTAATATTTTTGCAATGGAAGAAGCTGCAAAAATTTATCAAGAAGCTCATCAAGATGTGAAAATTGATATTGTCGAAGTTGGAGATGTAGATGTACAGTCTAGACTTACTACGGCTGGTACATCAGGAGATCTAAGCACATTGCCAGATATTTTTTTGATGCAAGACCATGCATTCCAAAAAAATGTATTATCTTATCCGGATATATTTACAGAAATTTCTGAAGAGAAAATTGATTTTTCAGAATTTGCCTCTGGTAAAACAGATTTTTCTGTTGTAGATGGAAAACACTATGGAGTGCCTTTTGACAACGGAGCAGCAATTGCTTGTTATCGTACAGATATTTTGCAAGAAGCTGGAATGACTTTAGAAGATTTTACAGATATTACTTGGGATGAGTGGGGTGAAAAAGGCAAAGTAGTACTGGAAAAAACAGGAAAACCATTATTGACAACGTTAGCAGGCGAATGTGATTTGCTTACGATGATGTTACAGTCTGCAGGAGCATCTTTGTTTAATGAAGATGGAACAACGAATATTGCAAAAAATGACACTTTAAAGAAGGTAATTGATACATATTGTAAAATGAAAGATTCAGGTGTGTTACAGGAAATAAATAACTGGGATGAATACACTGGCTCAATATTGAACGGTGAAGCTGCAGGTGTGATTAATGGGTGTTGGATTATGGGAACAATTCAGACAGCTGAGGATCAGTCAGGAAAATGGGCTATTACAAATATTCCAAAACTTACAAATGTAAAGGGTGCCACAAACTATTCAAATATTGGAGGTTCTTCCTGGGCAATCTCAGGGAATTGTGGAAACGTAGAGTTAGCAGAAGATTTTCTTGCGTCTACATTTGCTGGAAGTACAGAGTTATATGATAATATTCTCTCTTGTGGAGCAATTTCTACATGGACACCAGCAGGAGATTCTGATGCATATGCAGTACCGAATGAATTTTTCTCTGGTGATGCAGTGTTTGAAAAAATAGTTGACTATTCAACAAAAGTTCCTTCTATTATTACGGGACCATATTTCCATGAAGCAAGAGACGCAATCTCTGTTGCGACAACAAATATTACAAATGGTGCAGATTTAGAGGAAGAGCTTAAAAAAGCGGAAGATACTGTTAATTTTAATATGGGACAGTAAGAGAGATTCCTATCATACAAGGGGATGGAATGTAGAACCATCCCCCTTATGGATAGAGAGGAGGGGTTTTTGTGTCTAACAAACCAAGAAAAATGACGTTAGAAAAAAAGCATAATTTAACAGGATGGGCTTTTTTGGCACCAGCAACATTTTTGATTGCGGTGTTTAGTTTTTGGCCAATGATCAAAGCGTTAGTTTTATCTTTTCAGACGGGGAAAGGTACAAATATGCAGATGGCTGGATTTACAAATTACATCAGAATGTTTCAAGATGATGTATTTATTCAGTCAATAAAAAACACATTTTTTTATTTCGTTCTTCAAGTGCCCATTATGCTTGCAGTAGCGTTGGTGTTAGCTTGTATTCTAAATAAAAAAGACTTACGGTTTAAAGGATTTTTCCGAACAATGATTTTTTTGCCGTGTACAACTTCATTGGTTGCGTATTCAATTATTTTTCGGTCTTTGTTTGCAAATGATGGATTAGTAAATTATGTTCTAGTGAATTTTGGAATTTTGGATAAACCATATAATTTTTTGACACAACCATTTGCGGCAAAAATGGTTATCATATTGGCTCTTTTGTGGAGATGGACAGGATATAATATGGTATTTTTCCTTTCTGGATTGCAAAACATTGAATCTTCAGTATACGAAGCTGCAAAAATTGATGGAGCATCAGCAATACAGACATTTTTTAAGATTACTGTTCCAGTATTAAAACCAACTATCTTGTTGACAGCAATAATGTCAACAAATGGAACATTACAGTTATTTGATGAATCAATTAACTTGACCGATGGAGGTCCTGCGAATGCTTCAATCTCTATGTCACATTACATATATAATTTATGTTTTAAGTATGTGCCGAATTTTGGATATGCAGCAGCGATGTCCTTCTTTATATTACTGTTGGTTGCAGTATTAGCATTTATACAAATGAGGGTGGGTGATAAACGTGATTAAAAAGATGAAAAATATAGGAATGTATGCATTCTTGATTTTGGTTACTTTTATTTCAGTATTTCCTTTGTACTGGATGGTAAGTGCATCCACAAACAAAAGTGTGGATGTATCAAGAGGTGTATTATCGTTTGGCTCTCATTTGGGAGAAAACTTGAAAAATCTGCTGGCAAATCAAGATGTAGGGGCTGCATTGGTCAATTCATTTAAATATGCAATATTACTTACAATAGTTTCGATGGTGATATGTTCCTTGGCGGGATATGGATTTGAAATTTATCATGATAAAGCAAAAGATGCCGTGATGGTTGTGATTCTTCTTGCAATGATGGTTCCATTTATTACGACATTGGTCCCATTGTTTCAGATGGTTTCAAAAATGAAAATGTTAAATAGTACGTTGGGATTCATTTTACCAACGGTATCAACCCCATTTTTAATCATGATGTTTCGGCAGAGTGCAAGATCATTTCCTCATAATATTATTGAAGCTGCCAGATTAGATGGACTTTCGGAAATTAGAATCTTCTTTCAGATGTTTATTCCTACAATGAAATCAACATATGCAGCAGCTATGACTATTACATTTATGAATGCTTGGAATAGTTATTTGTGGCCGAAAGTAATCATGACACAATCCAAGAGCATGACAATGCCAATGGTTGTAGCAAATCTGACAGAGGGATATGTAACAGACTATGGAATGCTTATGTTGGCAGTCTTAATATGTACATTGCCTACCGCCTTAGTATTCTTTATTTTACAGAAGAATTTTGCAGAAGGTATTACTGGAGCTGTAAAATAATAAATGATATCTATAAAGAAAGGGATTAGAAATGAAATATAAAAAAATAAATATGCCAGGTCTTCTGCATGGTGGAGATTATAATCCTGAACAATGGTTAGATAGACCGGATATTCTTGAAGAGGATATCCGGTTAATGAAATTAGCGCATGTAAATAATGTTTCACTAGGAATATTTTCGTGGGCATTTTTAGAACCAGAAGAAGGAAAATATCAGTTTGACTATTTAGAAGAAATTATTAACCGTTTATATGACAATGGCATCTATACAAATCTAGCTACACCAACAGGTGCAATGCCAAATTGGATGACTCAAAAATATCCTGAAGTAATGCAGACAGATGAAAACGGGATACAGAATTTACCAGGAAAAAGGCATAATTTTTGTTACACGTCTGCTGTTATGAGAGAAAAAACTAGAAAGTTGGATTTGAAATTATCAGAACGCTTTGGAAAACATCCAGGAGTAATTCTTTGGCATATATCAAACGAATACGGAGGAAATTTTAGGGATGCTTCTTGTCATTGCGAAGAATGTCAAAAAGCATTTCGGAAATGGTTGAAAAAAAAATACAAAACATTGGATGCATTGAATCATGCATGGTGGAGTGCGTTTTGGAGTCATACTTATACCGATTGGGAACAGATTCATTCACCTTCTCCGAGGGGAGAGGATGAATTACACGGTTTGAAATTGGACTGGAAAAGATTTGTGAGCGAACAGTTACAGGACTTTTGTAGAGAAGAGATTCGAGCTGTTAAAACATATTCGGATCTTCCAGTTACAACAAACATGATGATGTATTTTTCGCCATTGGATTATGATAAATGGGCAGAGGAGTTGGATGTGATTTCTTGGGACTCTTATCCGAGTTGGCATACAAAAGAAGATGAAGTACCGATTGCTGTGTGGGCAGCCTTTATGCATAACCAGATGAGAGGATTTCAGAAGAAGCCATTTTTGATGATGGAATCAACACCATCACTTGTGAATTGGGATGAGGAAAATAATGTAAAAAGACCGGGGATGAATTACTTATCTTCAATGCAGGCAATTGCGTTAGGTTCTGATAGTGTTCTTTATTTTCAATGGAGAAAAAGCAGAGGATCGAGTGAAAAGTTTCATGGAGCGGTTGTTGATCATGATGCGTCAGAAAAGAATAGAGTTTTTCAAGAAGTTGCTTGGATTGGCAAAGATCTAGAAAAGCTAAGCAGTCGAATACTAAGTACATGTAATAGGGCGAAGGTAGCTATTATTATGGATTGGGAAAATTGGTGGGCTCTTTCTGACGCACAAGCAATATCGAGAAAATTCGATTATACGGAAGAGCTTTTAAAATATTATCGGGTTTTTTGGGAAAAAGGAATTGAAGTTGATATAATTTCCATGGATCGAGATTTGTTAGATTATCAGCTTGTGGTTGCTCCGACCTTGTACTTGTATAAAAAAGAGTATATTCATAAAGTAGAAGCATACGTGGAAGCAGGTGGAATATATGTAACAACTTATTGGAGTGGAGTAGTAAATGAAACAGATTTATGTTTTATTGGAGAGAGACCACATGAGAGATTGCTAGGATTATCAGTTGATGAGATTGATGTGGGGAATGAATATTTTCCAAATACTTTCTCCTATAAAGACGGTGTATATAAAGCCGGTGTGTTAAGAGAAGTTGTGACACTTCAAACTGCAAAGCCGTTGGGAACATACTTGCAAGATTACAATGCAAATACTCCAGCAATTACAGAAAATGCGTATGGCAAAGGAAAAGCTTACTATGTTGTTGTTCAACCAGATCTGGAATTTTTGAAAGAATTTTTGGGCGATGTAATTGAGGAAGCAAATGTGGAAGCAAATTTGACGGAAACATTACCTTATGGAGTTACTGTTTCAAAAAGAAGTGGAAAAGAACAGAAAGATGATGTATATTTTCTTCAGAATTTTAACAGACATCCTGTGAAGATGGTTTTGAATGAATGTTATACAAATTTGATTACTGATGAAATCCTTACAGGTTCAATAAAACTGCAAACATATCAATGTATTGTGATGCAAAAGAAATAAGATTCCGTAATAGGGAGGAACTCACATTGAAATCAAAGGCAAAGACATTTTTAATTGATATTTTACTTGATATTGTAGGTGGTTGTTTCATTGCGATTGGAGTCTATAATTTTGCAGTGGCATCTGGATTTCCGGTAGCAGGTATATCAGGTATTGCAATCGTGTTTTATTATTTTTGGAAAATTCCAATTGGTACAATGACGACAATTTTGAATATTCCAATTATTTTAATTTGTTACAAGTTGTTGGGAAAACAATTTTTTTTAAAATCAATAAAGACAATGTTAATTTCTAATATACTGATGGACTGGGTTGTTCCATTGTTTCCAGTTTACCAAGGTGATATGATGTTATCTTGTATTTGTATGAGTGTATTCTCAGGAATCGGATATGCATTAATTTACATGAGAGATACCTCTACAGGTGGAGCAGATTTTGTTTTGATGGCAATACACAAGGCAAAGCCACATATTTCTGTAGGAAAAATTATCATTGTTATGGATTTTATTATTGTAATTGTTGGTGGAATTCTGATGCGTGGAAACATTGATAAGATTATTTATGGATTAATAGGAACGTATATTCTATCATTTGTCGTAGATAAGCTAATGTATGGCGTTGATGCTGGAAAACTTGCTTTGATTGTAACAGAAAAGGGACCACAAATTGCGGCAAAAATTGATGAGCTATCACAACGAGGGGCAACTTTGATTAAGGCAGAAGGAAGTTATACAGGACGTGAAAAAGAAGTATTAATGTGTGCATGTAACAATAAAGAAATGCATACGATTCAAGAAGCTGTAAAGAAAGTAGATTCATCAGCGTTTCTTGTTATAATGGAATCGAATGAAGTGCGTGGAGAAGGATTCAAGCCACATTAAAAGAAATATAATATAAAAATTAAGAAGTTCTAGCATGGATCGGTATAAGATTGGATCCGGAACATTATCTTTGATTATGGAACGTTATCACGCGGGAGGTTTATGAAAATTCAGAGGTTTATCCAGTTGCATATGTGACCAGTCAATATCTTTCGGAAGAGGATTATAATACCCTGGAATTTCCATATAATCAGACAGCATTTCTTGACTTTGCTGTTGTGAAAAACAGAAGTTCCTGTGCCGGATGGAAGGAACAGCTTCAATCAAAGATACAGGAAGTAGATATTGGATTTCAATATAAAGAGATAGATAGCAGGCAGTCAGTGACAAAAGAATTTACAATTCCAAAAGCCCAAAAGGGAGATTTATTTTTGCTTCAGTTTGATGTAGAAAACCAAGATACTTCAAAGGATGTATCTGTAGATGTAGAAGGTATTCGCAATAAATTAACGGAAAAAAATCATATTTACTATAACGAAAACGAAACCTTTACTTATGCTGTTACGCTAGAAGATGGTCAGTGTCTTTGGTTTGCTGTTATTTTGTAAGCGCAAAATATTGCTACGCTGTCCATGAATCACGCTTGAACCAAAATGATAGATGCAAGCGTTTTACTCTATGTTTAGTTTTGACAGTTCGCTTTCGCAGTCTCGCTCCATGGGGCAAGCTGTTCCAGCTGTTCATCTGACATTTTAGCGTCTGGCCGCTGTGATAAGAGGTATGTCAGATATTTGTAGGTATTCAGGTCATTCGCTTTTGCCATCTCAACCATTGTATACACAATAGCGCTAGAGGCCGCTCCCTTCGGACTGGCACTGAACAGCCAGTTCTTCCGCCAAGAAAGATGATGGGAATCGATTCCTGTGGTATGATTATCTCCGCAACTCATCTGGAAGAAGGAAGAGAAGGATTGAATGTCTTGATGGTAGATGACAGAATCCCAGCAGGAGCAAAACTCTATTAATGGAAAATAAATATTGATTGTTGAGGGCACTTTTTGAAAGAAAAAACTTTCAGGGAGTGCCCTTTTTATGTTTATAATCTGTTATACAAAAAGTGGATGAATATTTTTAGAAATTACATGAAGAACATGATGAAGTATACAGCCTTGCAGAAGAAAATCTGCAAGTGTATAATTTACATAAAGTTAATTTATGAAATTTTCAAGGAGCAAAAAACTTATGAATAAAATTTTGATCATAGAAGATGATGCTGATATAAATGTTATTATAGCGGAGGCGCTCACCAAAGCCGGATACAGCTGCACACAGGCGTTTTCGGGAACAGAAGCTTTGCTTTATCTGGACAAAGAGAATTACGCACTTGCTGTTATGGATTTGATGTTACCAGGGTTATCCGGTGAAAAACTACTTCCTAAGCTGAAAGAAAAGCAGCAGATACCTGTGATTGTAGTTTCTGCTAAAGATAGCCTTGATAGTAAAGTGAACCTTCTGACAGAGGGGGCAGAGGATTACTTGACAAAACCTTTTGAGCTTGAAGAACTTATTGCAAGAGTTGGTGTTCAGGTTCGTCGTTTTGCAAAAGAGTATAATACAGAGAATAACTTGTTAAAATATAAAAATCTGGTTCTGAATTTAGATACATTTACAGCTGAAATTAACGGTACAGAGATTATATTGACAAGACAAGAGTTTAAAATATTGGAACTTTTCATGTCTCATCCCAATAAGGTGTATGCAAAGCAGGATATATACGATTATGCCTGGGATGATATTTATGTTGGAGAGGATAAGACTATTAATGTACATATCAGTAACATACGCAAAAAAATAAAAATTGTTACAGAAGAGGAATATATTGAAACGGTATGGGGAATTGGATTTCGTCTGGTTAAATAACTTTAACTTTTCTTTAACTTTGCTTTGCGTTTTATTGTCATTTTATCTGTAAACTAGGAAGCATAAAGTAAAGGAGGAGTTGAAATGAAGGATTTGTTAAGTACAAACGGTCTTACGAAAAAATTCGGAAGATATAAGGTCGTAAATGCAGTAAATATTCATATCAGACAAGGTGATATATATGGGCTGATTGGGAGAAATGGAGCAGGGAAAACAACGATTCTTAAAATGATAAGCGGACTTGCAGCTCCAACAGAAGGTGATTTTTCTCTATTTGGGAAAAGTGGAAAAGCTGCCTATCAGTATATGTCCCGCATCGGTACATTGATTGAAGCACCAGGAATTTATCCGAATATGTCTGCTTATGAAAATATGAAACTGAAATGCATCGCAATGGGTGTTAGAAAACAGGGTGTGATTGAAGAACTTCTTAATACTGTAGGACTTGGAACTGTTGGAAAGAAAAAGGTCAAGAACTTTTCTCTTGGTATGAAGCAAAGACTTGGAATCGCACTTGCACTTGTAGGCGATCCAGACTTAGTGATTTTAGATGAACCGATCAATGGTCTTGATCCCCAGGGAATTGCTGAAGTAAGAGAAACTTTATTCAAATTGAATAAAGAGAAGAATATTACCTTTATTATTTCAAGCCATATTCTTGAAGAATTATCAAAGATTGCAACAAACTATGGTGTTATTCATGATGGTGTTCTAATTAAGGAAATGACACGAGAAGAGCTTCTTGCAGAATGTAGTGAACGAATAGAGCTTAAGACAGATGATACAGGAAAAGCCTGCACTGTTCTTGAAAATATGGGAATCCATCAGTATAAGGTAGTAGATGCTGATACAATCCAGATTTTTGAGAGACTGAATGATGGTGGAAGCATCACGATGACATTAGCGGAAAATGGTGTAAAGACTGTAGGGATTACTATAAAGAACGAAGCTTTAGAAGATTACTATTTAAATTTGACGGGAGGTGCTTTAAATGTTTAATCTTATAAAAATGGATATTCACCGACTATTACATTCAAAATCTACATGGATTATGATCTGTTTTGTAATTGGTCTTGCAGTGTTCAGTGTAACGATGACAAATTCAGATATAGAATTTATGAAAGATGATCCAGCGGCAGTGACAGAAACAATGGAAGAACGCCCGGTAGGTATCTATGTGGAAGCACAGCCGGAATGGGTAAATGGTACTATTGAAATTGGAAGTGTCGTCAGTGTTGAAATGAGAAGTCAGTTACTTGCAATTTTATGTGTTATTTTTGCGGCAATTTTTACCAATGCAGATTATAAGAATGGATATATAAAGAATATTGCTGGGCAATTTCCAAGACGGGAACAGCTTGTTGCATCGAAATTTATCGTAATTGCATTCCAAGTGCTAGTGATGGTTGTTGTATTTACAATATCGATAGTTGTAAGTGGGTACGTAATGTGGGGAAGTGATTTCTATTTAGGAAGTGTAACAGAACTGTTTCAGTATTTAGGGGTACAATACTTGCTTCATTTAGGAATTGCTACAGTAATGATGTTACTTTGTATTCTCACTTATAGTACTGCGTTTAGTATGACCAGTGGGATTCTTTTGTGCTCTGGACTTGCAGTGCCTATTTATTCACTAATAAATAAAGCAATTAATGGATTGAAAACAGGACTTGAATTTGATATTAACAAGTATATACTTGATGGTAATATTACGATGTTATTGTATGATAGCACATCAGAAGTTATGGTAAGAGGTGTTGCCGTTGGAGTAGCATTTGCAATTGTATCTTTATTCATTTCTACGATAATTGTAAAGAAACGAGATATTCGATAGAGGTTTTATATGATTCTATGGGCTGTTTTATCAACAGTGTTGGCTGTTGGATTAATATTTATACTGTTAATGTACAGGCGACAGGTAAAGAATACCTGCCGCCAACTTGGGTTTCTAAAAGAAAATCAGACAAATCTTCGCCTTACGGTAATGGTTCCTTTTAAACAATTCGAAAAGCTTGTGGACAGTATCAATCAAGTACTTGACATGTCGCAAGAGATTAAGAACAATGCACGGAAAAATGAAGAACATTTGAAGGAGACAATTACAAATCTTTCTCATGATATTCGAACACCGCTGACATCTCTTGATGGATACTTTCAATTGCTGGCACAAAGTGATTCAGAAGAAGAGCAGCGACATTACATAGAAGTAATCCAAAGCAGAATTTCAAGTTTAAAGGATATACTGGAAGAATTATTTACATATACAAAACTTCAGAATGAACAGTATGAGTTGAAGATGGAAACAGTTGATTTTGGTAAATGTGTGTATGATACAGTATTTTCGTTCTATGATGAATTTCAGACAAAAGGCCTGGAACCTGAGATTGATTTTTGCGAGGAGAATATTCTGATAGAGGGAAATACGGAAGCAATTAGAAGAATATTGCAGAATATTATAAAAAATGCATTGGTGCATGGCAGTCAAAAGATCAGAATGAAGCTTTTCAGTGAGAATAATCACATAATTTTTCTATGTGAAAATGATTTGGAAAATCCAGGGGACATTGATATTAAGAAGATTTTTTCAAAATTCTATAAAGCCGATACAGCACGAACAAGTAATACTACAGGGCTTGGTCTTTCAATTGCAAAAAGTTTGGTAGAGCGAATGGACGGAACGATAATTGCTGAGATAGAGAATGATATGTTCCTAATAAGAGTTATATTTTTTAGAAAGAAACTTTAAATATCTATATTCCTTATCCTTATGCCAGATGCGGAAAGTACAGTGATCTGTAGACTTTGGGCAAATTCTATTATGAATTCTTCTTGCTTTCATAAGGAAAGTAGATTAGAATATACGATTAGATTAGTAAATGTAGAACTTTTTCAAGTATACATAAAAGGAAATACGACTAGGGTAAATTCTACAAGGAAGAAAAATATCATTTGCAAGAGAGGAAAACATGGTTTTTATTGTTATATTTTTGGTGCTTGCCATCGGTGGGCGTTGGGCATGCTCTGTGATATGTCCATTGGGGATTATACAGGAAGTGATTTTTCAAATTCCTTTCCTTAAAAAGTTACTTCAGTTGCCTTACGAAAAGTATTTGAGAAAAATAAAGTACATTGTTTTTTTTGCATTATTGTTTTTTATTCCCATTGTTTTTTTGCCAAATAAGGAAAATTGGAGGGAAGCATTTCTTTTTATAAAAGTATTTGGATTCACAACTATTTTTATATTGTCACTTTTTATTTATCGCCCGTTCTGCAAATATTTCTGTCCATTCGGTGTGTGTTTGGGATTGTTTCAGAAAATATCACCTTTCCGCTATAAGGTAGAGTCTTCTTGCAATCGTTGCGGACTATGCAAACGTAAGTGCAAAATGGGAATCACGCCTTATGAGAGTCCGAATCATATGGAATGTATTCGATGCGGAGCATGTTTGAAGGGGTGCCCACGGAATGCAATAAGGAGAAGGAAAAATGAATAAGATTTTGATGATCGCATGGATACTGGCAGGAATCTCATCGTTTGTTGTGCCGCCAGATATGGAATATTTGAACTATATTGATTTTCATACACTAGGATTACTATTTTGTCTGATGGCAGTCATGGCAGGCCTGAGCCGGGAAGGCGTATTTGGACAGGCGGCTGGAAGATTGATCACAGTTGTGAAGAATAGTCGGCAGATGGAACTGATTCTTGTGTTTTTATGTTTTGTGTCTAGTATGTTGATCACAAATGATGTAGCTTTAATCACATTTGTGCCATTTGCAATACAGGTGCTGGAGATGGCAAATATGAGAAAACGAATTGTTCCGGTAATTGTCATGCAGACAGTTGCGGCAAATTTAGGAAGTATGTTTACCCCAATTGGGAATCCACAGAACCTTTATCTGTATTCAAAATCAGGAATGGCATTGAGTGCATTTTTTAAATTGATGCTGCCGTACACACTACTTGCAGCAGTGATGTTGCTTGGAATGATTTTGTTGAGAAAATGTGTTGTGCTTGGTGATTTACAGATGCGGGAAAGCGAAAAGGTGAAAAATCCGTGGAAAGTAGCTATTTATGCAATAATTTTTCTATTGTGTCTTCTTTGCGTATCGCATTTGCTTCCTGTTTGGGTTGTAATGCTCGTGACAATTTTGGCAGTGTTTGTGATGGATCGTGGAACTTTTAAAGAAATCGATTACTCTCTTCTTCTTACTTTTGCAGGATTTTTTATCTTTATCGGAAATATGGGGCGAATTTCTATGTTTTGTAATTTCCTAAAGAGTATTTTGAATGGGAATGAAATATTGACTGCGGTCATTTCTTCGCAGGTAATCAGCAATGTTCCGGCAGCACTATTACTTTCAGGATTTACAGATCAGTGGTCGGAATTGATTATCGGAACAAACCTCGGGGGATTGGGAACTATGATCGCATCCATGGCGAGTTTAATCTCGTATCGTTTTCTCATAGCGGCCTATCCGGAAGAAAAAAGAAGATACACAATGCATTTTACAGTTGTTAATCTCGGGTTCCTGCTAGGATTTCTGATTGCTATGTGGAGCATTCGTATTTGGTGATGGAAAAGTCAGTTAAAATGAAAGAAAAATAGATGTTAACGGTGTTGAATAGGATTGGGAGGAAAGAAGATGCTTGCATATACATACAAAGAGCAGGGGAAATTTATGTTGGAAGAAAAAGAGAAGCCGGTTCTTCAAGAGGAAGAGGATGCGATCGTCCGGGTAACGCTGGCGAGTATTTGTTCGAGCGATATTCATATCAAACATGGAGCAGTTCCAAGGGCGGTACCGGGAATTACAGTAGGGCATGAGATGGTTGGCATTGTGGAGGAAGTAGGAAGCAAGGTGACCAAAGTAAAACCTGGAGATCGTGTAGCTGTAAATGTAGAGACTTTTTGTGGGAATTGCTTTTTCTGCCAAAATGGTTATGTGAATAACTGCACAGATAAAAATGGCGGATGGGCTTTGGGATGCAGGATAGACGGAGGGCAGGCAGAATATGTGCGTGTGCCTTATGCCAATCAGGGATTGAATCGGATTGGAGATGCAATTACGGATGAAGAGGCATTGTTTGTCGGAGATGTCCTGGCTACCGGATACTGGGCAACAAAAATTTCTGAAATTGGAAGCGAGGATACTGTAGTCATCATTGGCGGGGGGCCAACGGGAATCTGTACACTTTTATGTGTGATGTTGAAGAATCCTGAAAAGATTATTTTGTGTGAGGTGGATCACGAGAGAATTACATTTGTAAAAGAGCATTATCCGAATGTGCTCGTAGTAAATCCAAAAGAAACTGATGTCGAGGAATTTGTCAGACAACACAGTAGACATGGTGGAGCTGATCGCGTGCTAGAAGTAGCGGGAGGAAGGAATACTTTTGAGCTGGCATGGAAGGTAGCCAGACCAAATGCCATTGTGACTGTGGTAGCTCTTTATGAAGAAGAACAGATCTTGCCATTGCCACAAATGTATGGAAAAAATCTCACGTTCAAGACCGGAGGGGTAGACGGATGTGATTGTGATGAAATTTTACGGTTAATAGAACAGAAGAAAATCGATACGACACCGTTACTTACCCATACATTTCCGCTAAGAGAGATTGAACAGGCATATGATATTTTTGAAAATCGAAAAGAAGGCGTCATTAAGGTAGCTATTCGAC
>ENA-OQIQ01000711-OQIQ01000711.1-human-gut-metagenome-genome-assembly--contig:-NODE-711-length-19288-cov-3.858935_pt1 | contig 19288 bp, 14 predicted proteins | sample MGYA00242584_ERZ504749 | MGnify/ENA primary metagenome ERZ504749 (study PRJEB26092, sample SAMD00036436) | human gut metagenome | host: Homo sapiens | study: EMG produced TPA metagenomics assembly of...
TTATCGGATAGGTTATCATACTTTAAGAATGATGGGAAGGGAGTTGATTCTATGTGTGACATAATTAAAGATTATGCAAAGGAATATGCAAAGGAATATGCAGAAGAGAGAGCAGCAGAGATGCTTGTGAATAATATTGAAACATTAGCAAAAAAGATAGGTACTGTAGAAGAAGCTTGTGATATGTTGAATATCACAGAACAGCAGTATGAGAATGCTAAAGCACTATTAGAAAAAACTCTTACAGTATAAAAGAGAATAATAATAATTTCAGAAAGATAGCTTTTATGTCTGTAATAAGATGTAGAAGCTGTCTTTTTATTTTGGCAGCTTTTATTTGATAACTTAAATATTGCTAAAAGATAGTGGTGTTGATGATTCAGCAGTTGAATTGTTATAATGTTGTGCGTTTTAAACTCACCGTTGCCATAACCCACAAAATACAGAAAAATATTAGCAAATCAGTAAAAAACAAGGAGTAACAGTTATCATGCAGTTTAAGAAAACACTAGAAATCAAGGCAGACCATAAGCTTATGGTGATTGATGTAGCAGATATATTATATTTCCGGGAATGGAGCTGTATGAGAATTATCCGTTATTGGTAAAGCACAAGTTCCTGATACCGGTATATTGGTTTTACCGGATTGTGCGTTTGCTCTTTAGTAAAAAGCGCAGAAATCATATACTGCGTGAAGTAAAGGCGGTCAAAAAGGTCTATAAGATAAGTTTAATGAAGATGGATATCAGATAGTTCAGGATTATTATGATATTTTAAAAAGCTTTTACATTCAATAAAATGCAGAAGCTTTTTTGCGTATTTATATGAAATTAATAGCAGAATATTAATAAACAACATATATATAATTGCCAATGCTTTTTTAAAATGATATGATTATAACGTAAAGAAAAATTTATATTTGATGTTAAAGAAACAAATATGAATAATGAAATGGAGATAATATGGTAGACAGCAGTTATTTTAAGAATAATAAAAATAATAGCAGAGGTGGCAAAGGCAACGGTAAACTTATGGATCGTTTAAAAAAGCATAAGTGGATTCCTTTAGTGATTCTTATACTGATTGCATTGGCTATGATAGCTATACAGTATATTATGCTTGATGTGCTTCAATATTCAAGAGAATTGGCAGAACAGCAGAATGCAGGATTTATAAATATTTATCCTTTTATTAAATAAGCTATGTTTTCATAGTAATGAATTTTATGATATCAAGGTGGCCCCAGCCCTGCTGGTTGTGTGGGAGGTTAACTTTGTTACAACATTTTTTAAGACGGCAGCGGATTTCTTCAGGTGTCATGTCATGACTGGTGAGAAGACGTGCAATAGCTCCGCTGACTATAGGTGCTGACATGGATGTTCCACTTTTTGTGGAATATCCATTTTTTCGGTTACTGCATGCTGTGATGTTAGAACCAGCGACAACAAGTTCTGGTTTTGGAAAACCGTCAGTGGTAGGTCCACGCCCTGAATGAAATGTTTTATCATCCATAGATCCGACTGTTATTATAATATGACTTGTACCAGGAGCTGTAATACTTTTGGCACATGGACCATTATTACCGGCGGCTGCAACAACAACTATGCCGTTATGCCACATATTTTCTATGTGTTTTATAAGTCGGATTGTATTTTCAATATCTACATTGCTGTTTGGAGTTGTTCCAAAGGATATATTTGCAACCTTTATATTGTAAATGTCTTTATTGTTGATTATCCAGTTAGCGCCATCTATGACACTGCCTATTTTGCCATTGCCATATGAGTCAAGAACCTTAACTGATATAATCTGGCTCATAGGTGCTATTCCCTTGAAACGCCCATTGCTTGCTTTTCCACTTCCTGCGATTATGCCGGAAACATGTGTTCCGTGACCACTATCATCATAGGGAATGTTCTTATTGTTTATAAAATCTTTAAAAGCTATTATCCTGTTGTCAAAATCTATATGTCTATAAATGCCAGTATCAAGTACGGCAACACCAATATTTTTTTTATTCATAAATATTTATCCTTTTTATAAAATTAGAAAGTCCTTATATATTTATTTTATTCTGTATAGACTTAAAAGTTCTGATTGTTTGTTTTTTAAAGTATTCGGGTATCCAGGAATATCCGTGAATACAACTAATTGTTTGCTTTTTAACACAAAATAATATATAATGTATTAACACTTAATTCGTTTTTGAAGGTTTTATGTGAATATCGTGAAGAATTGAGAGGTTTGTGATATGGAAAAGAAAAGAATAGTAGTTGCTTTGGGAAGAAATTCATTTGGAGTTACATTTCCAGAACAGCAGACTAATGTAAAAAAAGCAGCAAAAGCTGTTGCTGATCTTGTAGAGGCAAAGTATCAGGTAGTTATTACACATAGTAATGGACCACAGATTGGCATGATTCAGACTGCTATGACAGAGTTTGCAAGACTTGAGCCAGAAGACAGAACAGTTGCACCTATGTCAGTATGTGGAGCTATGAGTGAAGGATATATAGGATATGATCTTCAGAATGCCATAAGGGAAGAACTTCTTAACAGAGGTATATATAAGACGGTTTCTACTATAATTACACAGGTGAGAGTTGATCCTTTTGATATAGCATTTTCTGAGCCATCTAAGATAATAGGAAGATATATGACAAAGGCTGAGGCCGAGGCAGAGGAAGATAAAGGCAATTATGTAATAGAAGAAGAACCAGGAAAGTTCAGAAGAATCATTGCATCACCTATGCCTATAGATATATATGAAATAGATGCAGTTAAGGCACTTCTTGATGCTGACCAGGTGGTTATAGCTGCAGGTGGTGGTGGAATTCCAGTGTTACAGCAGGGTTCTCATCTTAAGGGAGCGTCAGCTATCATAGAAAAAGATTATACAGCTGCTAAGTTAGCTGAACTTGTAGGAGCTGAAACACTTCTTTTCCTTACAGCTTATGATAGATTAACAATAGGTAAAGGGACTGCTGATGAGAAAGAGTTTGATAAAGTGACAGCAACAGAGCTTCATCAGTACATTAAGGCTGGACATTTCCCAGCTAAAACAACATTCCCTAAGGTAGATGCATCTATAAGATTTGTTACAGCAGATTCTGATAGAAAAGCAGTTATAGCCAACCTTGAAAAAGCAAAGGAAGGACTTGCAGGTAAAACTGGAACTACAATAACAGCATAATTATTATACTGACATAAAATATATCAGAAAATATTTACATGACAGCAAAAATCTAACGGATTACAACAAAACAACAACAACATACAACATCCCCCAATAATCCCCCCAAAAATGTGCTACAATGTGCGTAAGCATTGAGCCGTGCCAGACTAAATTCTAAACCAGAACTGTGCTTGCACAAAGTTCTGGTTTAGAATTTAGTCTGATAGGGCGAAAGCCCGACAGTCCAAGAGAGCGAAGCTAACTTGGACGTGCACGGCGGAGTGCAGGGCAGAATTAAAACCAGAACTGTGCTTGCACAAAGTTTTGATTTGGAATTAAGTCTGATAGGGCGAAAGCCCGACAGTCCAAGAGAGCGAAGCTCACTTGGACATGCACGGCGTAGTGCAGGGCAGAATTAGAATCAGAACTGTGCTTGCACAAAGTTCTGATTTGGAATTAAGTCTGATAGGGCGAAAGCCCGACAGTCCAAGAGAGCGAAGCTCACTTGGACATGCACGGCATAGTGCAGGGCTTATATTTTATTATTGGGAGGTGTTTTTTTGTTATTATTTAATTTACAAAAGAGATGGGCTGAGGTGGATAGTCTTATGGAACATCTTGATAGTATGGGGATGGATGTATGCAATGTTTACAAAGGACAGAATGTGACAGATGATATATGGGATCTTAGCATTGAAGAAACAAAGAAGTTATTTATAAAGCATAGATATATAGTAATTGTTATATCGGATGAACTGTTTTTAAGCGTAAGTGCTCTTTATTATATTGAACTTGCCAGAAAGCTTCATAAGAAGGGGTTAATAAAGGTATATGTTGTTAATAATATGCCACATGAAGCATATCCATCAAGATGCAGCTGGTTTTCAGATGCAGTTGCCATAAAGAATTCTTCTAATACAGCTGATGAAAAAACTTATGCATATGCGATGGATATTGTTCTTGGTGTAACGAGTGATATTTTTAGCATGGAGTCGTAAAATATTTATAATATTATTAGTGCTTGCTTTTAATTCGTTTACCATATATAATTGTTATGTTTTAGTATTGTGGCTTATTATGTTTAGACAATATAAGTGTTAAAATTACTCTTAATGTCCATATAATCAGATATGATTATAACTACCAGGAATAAATATGGTAGTCCACAATATAAATGAACTGGTTAAGTTAACCATTAATGGAGGAATGATTTAATGATTAGTGCAAACAATGTAACACTTCGTATAGGTAAAAAGGCCCTTTTTGAAGATGTAAATATTAAGTTTACAGAAGGAAACTGTTATGGACTTATAGGTGCCAATGGTGCTGGTAAGTCAACATTTTTAAAGATTCTTACAGGTCAGATTGAACCAAGTAAGGGAGATGTAACTATAACACCAGGTCAGAGATTATCTTTCCTTGAACAGGATCACTTTAAATATGATGATTATACAGTTCTTGATACAGTTATTATGGGTAATACAAGACTTTATGAAATAATGAAAGAAAAAGAGGCTATATACGCCAAGGAAGATTTCACAGAAGAGGATGGTAATAAGGCAAGTGAGCTTGAAGCAGAATTCGCTGATATGAACGGATGGGAAGCAGAATCAGATGCTGCACAGCTGCTTAACGGACTTGGCATTACTACGGATCTTCATTATAAGAATATGTCAGAGCTTAATGGTAGTGAGAAGGTTAAGGTTCTTCTTGCTAAGGCACTTTTTGGTAATCCAGATATTCTTTTACTTGATGAGCCTACTAACCACCTTGATCTTGATGCTATAGCATGGCTTGAGGAGTTCCTTATTAACTTTGAGAATACTGTTATAGTTGTATCACATGACAGATATTTCCTTAACAAAGTATGTACACAGATAGCAGATATTGATTATGCCAAGATTCAGCTTTATGCAGGTAACTATGATTTCTGGTATGAATCAAGCCAGCTCATCATTAAGCAGATGAAGGAAGCTAACAAGAAAAAGGAAGAAAAGATTAAGGAACTTCAGGACTTTATCCAGAGATTCTCTGCTAATGCATCTAAGTCTAAGCAGGCTACATCACGTAAGAGAGCATTAGAGAAGATCGAACTTGATGAGATAAGACCATCAAGTAGAAAGTATCCATATATAGATTTCAGACCATCAAGAGAGATTGGTAATGAAGTACTTACAGTAGAAGGTATATCTAAGACGATAGATGGAGTTAAGGTTCTTGATAATATATCATTTATAGTAAACAGGGAAGATAAGATTGCATTTGTTGGTTCTAATGAGCTTGCAACAACAACATTGTTCAACATTATTACTGGTAATATGGAGCCTGATGAAGGATCTTATAAGTGGGGTGTTACAACTTCACAGGCATATTTCCCTAAGGACAGCGCAGCAGAGTTTAACAGAGAAGATACTATAGTTGAATGGCTTACACAGTATTCACCAGATCCAGATCCAACATATGTAAGAGGTTTCCTTGGACGTATGCTTTTTGCTGGTGATGATGGTGTTAAGAAAGTTAAGGTACTTTCAGGTGGAGAAAAGGTAAGATGTCTTATATCAAAGATGATGATTATGGGTTCTAATGTACTTATATTTGATGATCCTACTAATCATCTTGATATGGAATCAATTACAGCACTTAACAACGGACTTATTAAGTTCCCTGGTGTTGCACTTTTTACATCTCATGACCATCAGTTTATACAGACAACAGCTAATCGTATTATGGAGATAGTTCCATCGGGACAGCTTATTGATAAGATCACAACATATGATGAATATCTTGAAAGTGATGACATGGCAAGAAAGCGTCAGGGTTTTGCTGAGGCTGCCAGTGATGATGAAGACTAAGACTAAGCAGTGATTCTTAAGCAATACATGAAATTAAGAACAGAAAGATGTCACATACCAATGATCCATGATGTATGGGTACGTTAGTATATGTGGCATCTTTCTTGCGTTAAAATAATGGAAATGTTATACTAAATAAGTTATAGATTAAAACACATTAGATTAGAGATGTGTATAAGATTATGATGGAGGATTTGGAAAATTATGGCTTCAAACACTAAGAAGAGCAGAAGTCAAGGCAATAATAGAACATCAAAGAGTAAAACTTCTAAAACAACTGGAGCAAGAACATCAAACGCCAGCAGAACTCCGTCAAAAAAGAGTTCCACAAAGAAGGGTACAGGTACTGCATCACAGCAGCCACAACCACAGAATAATGCATTAAGAGATGAGATAATCTTATTATTAGCATTTGCATGTACAATAATTTTATTATTAAGTAATTTTAATATGGCTGGTATGGTAGGACAGTCAATTTAGTGGTTTATTTTTGGGCTGTTTGGTATAGCTGCGTATATAATTCCATTTATAGTAGCAGGAAGTATATTGTTTATGCTTGCTAACAAGGACATAATAGGTGTCATGCGTATTAAAGCTGCAGCAGTTTATGTCTTATCCGTGATAACAGCAGCAATATGGCAGAGAATGACTAACAAACCAGATATCAGGGATTCCGTTGGTTCATATTTTACATATTGTTCAGAGCATAAAACAGGCGGTGGTCTGTTTGGAGGGATTTTATGTAAGATACTAAGTCCGCTTGGTATGGCAGGAACTATGGTGATTTTGATTATTCTTGCAATAATATGTGTTATATTGATAACAGAAAAATCATTTATAGGTGGACTAAGGAATGGTGGACACAGGCTTGTAAAAGAAGCAAGAGAAGATTATTCTGCATATAGGGAACATTCTTCAATGAGCAGGAAAGACAGCGGTATGAGTGATGAAGAATATCGTGCTATGAGAGAGAATGAAAAGCATCAGGCAAGAATAAGAAGATTAGAAAAAAAAGAGCAGATTATAGCAGCTAAAAAAGCTAAAGAAGAGGCTATGGCTAATGCGCGTATGAATAATGTTGTAAGAGGAGTGACTAAAGATCTTACAATACAGGATACACAGCCAGAGACAGCTAATCAGGATATAGATATACATGAAATACAGCCTGTAGCCAATGATGATGATGTGTATATGGATGATATATATGATCCACTGATCATACCAGAAAAGCATAACAACATAAACAGAACTTCTGATATATGGGAAGTGCATAGTGACAGGCAGGATAACGATAATACAGCTTTGGATCATGGTATGTCATATGATGAAACAATAAGTACAAGAGAAGACGATTACGAAGAACATGATACAGAATATCCGGATGAAAAAGAGAAGGAACTGACAGAATATGATCCCGAGGTATCGGAGGAATACAATGCTGATATATATGACACAGCGGATGAAGGAAATATATATAATGAAAAAAATGCATATAATGATGCAGATGCATATGATACCGAAGAGATATGCGATACAGCAGATGATATAAATCATGATGAGAATATAACATCGTATGATAATGAGGAAGTAAGCAGTGCAGTAAGCACACAACATAATAAGCAGGCTGTTTCACAAAAAACTGCCAGCAATATTATGCCAGAAGCTGCAAGGCATGTCAGGGAATATAAGTTTCCACCTGTGAGTCTGCTTAACAGAAACACAAAGTCATCATCTGCTAATCTTGAACGCGAAAACAGAAATACAGCAATCACGCTTAAGCAGACACTCCAGAATTTCGGTGTTAAGGTAGATATAACAGATATAAGCTGTGGACCTGCGGTTACAAGATATGAATTAAAACCAGAGCTTGGTGTTAAGGTGAGTAAGATAGTTTCGCTTGCAGATGATATTAAACTAAGTCTGGCAGCTGCGGACATAAGAATAGAAGCTCCTATTCCAGGTAAGTCGGCTATTGGTATTGAGGTTCCTAACAAGGAAGCCGGCAGTGTGTATTTAAGAGAACTTATTGAAAATGAAGCATTTAAGAATAACCAATCTATGATTGCATTTGCAGCTGGAAAGGATATAGCTGGCAAGACGATAGTAGCAGATATAGCTAAAATGCCTCATCTTCTTATTGCAGGAGCAACAGGTTCAGGTAAATCAGTATGTATAAATACAATCATCATGAGTATTTTATATAAAGCAAGACCAGATGAAGTTAAAATGATCATGGTGGATCCTAAGGTAGTTGAGCTTAGTACATATAACGGAATACCACATCTTCTTCTCCCTGTTGTCACAGATCCTAAGAAGGCTGCAGGCGCACTTAACTGGGCAGTCAACGAGATGACGAAACGATATAAGCTTTTTGCTGATATGGGAGTACGTAATCTTAAAGGATATAATGATGCAGTCGGAAAGATGGATGTTAAGGAAGGAGAGGCCCCTGTTGAAAAACTACCTCAGATAGTTATAATTGTTGATGAACTTGCGGATCTTATGATGGTTGCACCAGGAGAAGTGGAAGATGCTATATGCAGGCTTGCACAGCTTGCAAGGGCAGCGGGCATACATATGGTTATTGCAACGCAGAGGCCATCCGTTAACGTAATTACGGGACTTATCAAGGCTAATGTTCCATCAAGGATCGCATTTTCGGTATCATCAGGTGTTGATTCCAGAACTATTCTGGATATGAATGGAGCTGAAAAACTTCTTGGTAAAGGAGATATGCTGTACTTCCCATCTAACATTCCTAAGCCTATAAGAGTGCAGGGAGCCTTTGTATCGGATGAAGAAGTATCAAGAGTTGTTGATTTTCTTAAGGAAAATATGACAGAGGAAGCACAATATGATGAGAGCATAGCAGAAACTGTTGCACAAAAGACATCAGATAGTGCTGCTGTTGACAGGCAGGATGATAAAGATACCCTGTTTGAGGATGCAGGAAGGTTTGTTATAGAAAGAGAAAGAGGCTCTATAGGTATGCTGCAAAGACAGTTTAAGATAGGCTTTAACAGGGCAGGAAGAATCATGGATCAGCTTTCAGATGCAGGTGTAGTAGGACCTGAGATAGGAACAAAGCCAAGAAAAGTTCTTATGGATAAGGAAGAGTTTGAGGCCTATATAAATAGTGCAGGTTCATGAGTGCAGGGTAAATAAAGAGTAATACATGCTATAATAAGCACAAAAGAAATAAACTAAAAAGAAAACATATACTTTGTGGGTGTCACATATGACACGGAAAGGATAAAGACATGGCAGTAAAGAGTGATATCGAAATCGCACAGGAAGCAAAATTATTAAATATTAAGGATGTAGCGGCTAAGGTAGGAGTTACAGAGGATGAGCTTGAAATGTATGGTAAATATAAGGCCAAGTTATCTGATGAACTTATACACAGGGTTGAAAACAAAGAAGATGGAAAGCTTGTTCTTATAACAGCTATCAATCCAACTCCAGCAGGTGAAGGAAAGACTACTATAAGTCTTGGACTTACAGAAGCCTTATGTCAGAGAGGAGTTAATGCAATAGCTGCATTAAGAGAACCATCACTTGGACCATGTTTTGGCATAAAGGGTGGAGCAGCAGGAGGCGGATATGCACAGGCTGTGCCAATGGAGGATCTTAATCTGCATTTTACGGGTGATTTCCATGCTATAACATCAGCTAATAATCTTTTAGCAGCCATGTTAGATAATCACATCCATCAGGGTAATGCACTTGGCATAGATACTAAGCGTATTGTCTGGAAAAGATGTATGGATATGAATGACAGAACGTTAAGAAATATCATTATAGGACTTGGTGATAAGCCAAATGGCGTTGTAAGGGAAGATCATTTTATTATAACAGTTGCATCAGAAATCATGGCTATATTATGTCTTGCAGAAGATATGAAGGATTTAAAAGAAAGACTTTCAAAGATAATAGTTGCATATAATTATGCAGGAGAACCAGTAACAGCATCTGATCTTAAGGCAACAGGAGCTATGGCAGCCCTTTTAAAGGATGCTATAAAGCCTAATATGATACAGACACTTGAAGGTACACCAGTGCTTGTACATGGAGGACCATTTGCTAACATAGCCCATGGCTGTAACTCAGTAAGAGCAACTAAGCTTGCTATGAAGCTTGCAGATGTAGCAGTTACAGAGGCTGGTTTCGGAGCTGATCTTGGAGCTGAGAAGTTCTTTGATATAAAGTGTAGAAAAGCAGGACTTAAACCAGCGGCAACAGTTATTGTAGCAACAGTTAAGGCATTAAAATATAATGGTGGTGTTCCTAAGGCTGAACTTGGAAAAGAAAATATGGAAGCCTTAAAGAAGGGTATAGTTAACCTTGATAAGCATATCGAGAATGTGCATAAGTATGGAGTACCTGTTATTGTAACATTGAATTCATTTATTACAGATACACAGGAAGAATATGAATTCATTAAAAAACACTGTGAAGATTTAGGATGTGAGTTCGCACTCTCAAATGTATGGGCTAAAGGCGGAGAAGGCGGACAGGAGCTCGCTGATAAAGTGCTTAAGACTTTAGAAAACAAGAAGAGTGATTTTAAACCATTATATGAGGATGAACTTCCACTTGAAGATAAAATATTAAAGATTGCAAAAGAAATATATGGTGCTGATGGTGTAACATATGATGCCAAGGCTAAAAAAGAGCTTGATCATATTACACAGATGGGATTTGGCAGCTTCCCAGTATGTATGGCTAAGACACAGTATTCACTTTCTGATGATGCGGCTAAGCTTGGAAGACCAGAAGGCTTTACTATCAATATAAGAGAGGTATATGTTGATGCAGGTGCAGGCTTTGTGGTTGCGCTTACAGGAAAGGTGCTTACTATGCCAGGTTTACCTAAGGTACCAGCAGCGGAAGGTATAGACTATGATGAAAAAGAAGAAAGAATAACAGGATTATTCTAATTGGCAGATATGATGTTGAATATTTATCGGGAGGACTAATTATGCAGCTTAAGAATATATTGGACATATGTGCGGATAATGAAATAGAAAAGTTTGAATATACATTATTAAAGGGCAGTGTTGATACAGATGTTACCGGTATTGCATCAGATTCAAGAAAAGTAACAGATGGTGGAATATTTGTATGTATTGTAGGAGCAGTGAGTGACGGACATAAGTATATAGGGCAGATTAAGGATAAGGCAGCTGTCATAGTTGTACAGAAGGGCTCTGATTATGAGGTTCCATCTGGTGATGTTACGTTAATAGAATGTGATAACACAAGACTTGCACTTGCACTTATGTCAGCTGCATTTTATGGTAATCCTGACAAGAAGCTGTTCACTATAGGTATTACTGGAACGAAGGGTAAGACAACTACAACTTATATGATCAAGAATGTTTTATGTGCATGTGGAATAAAAACAGGTCTTATAGGAACTATAGAAACTGTGATAGGTGATGAAACGATTCCTTCATGTAATACAACGCCAGAGTCTCTACAGATCCATGAAACATTCCGTAAGATGGTTGATGCAGGCTGCAAGGCTGTGGTTATGGAGGTCTCTTCACAGGGACTTAAGCTTGATAGAACAGCTGGTATTATGTTTGATATAGGTGTGTTTACTAATCTTGAACCAGACCATATAGGACCTGATGAGCATGCTTCGTTTGAAGAATATCTTGAATGTAAGGCTAAACTTTTTAAGCAATGCAGGACAGGAATAGTGAATGCTGATGATAAGCATACGAAAGATATATTAAAGAATTCTATATGTATGACAGAAAGCTATGGAGTGTCAGAGGCAGCAGACATAAGGGCTGTGGATGTTAAGCTGCTTCATGAACCGGGAAAGATTGGCCTTACATATAAGTGTCAGGGACTTATCAATATGGACGTTGCATTATCACTTCCTGGAATGTTTTCAGTATATAATTCGTTATGTGCAATAGCAGTTACAAGGCATTTTAACGTGGATAAGGATATAGTTGAAAATGTGTTAAAGGATGTAAAGGTAAAGGGAAGAATAGAACTTGTAAAAGTTTCTGATAAATTCACACTTATGATAGATTATGCACACAACGCCATGTCACTTGAAAGTATTCTTAAAACATTAAAAGAATACAATCCACACAGACTTATCTGTCTTTTTGGATGCGGTGGAAACCGTTCAAGGGAGAGAAGGTTTGAGATGGGTGAAGTATCAGGAAAATATGCAGATCTTACTGTAATAACGTCAGATAATCCAAGATTTGAGGAGCCAGAAGCTATTATGGAGGATATCAAGACAGGTATAAGTAAAACTGATGGTAAACATATTGATATAGTAGATAGAAAAGAAGCTATAAAATATGTTATTGAGCATGGAGAACCAGGAGATATTATAGTACTTGCAGGTAAGGGACATGAAGATTATCAGGAAATAAAAGGTGTTAAGTATCCAATGGATGAGAGAGTGCTTATAGCTGAAGTACTTGATGAATTAAAGGAGAAAAATGTACGCTGATATTATAATTGATATATCACATGAACAGCTTGATAAAACATTTCAGTATGCAATACCCCCTGAACTAGAAGGCATATTAGAGATAGGCAGTGTGGTAAGAGTTCCTTTTGGCAAAGGAAACAGGCAACTGACAGGTTATGTTATTTCAATGACACAGGAGCCTTCTTATGATGTTAACAGGATTAAATTCATAGAAGGTATAGCTGACAAACGTGTCAATGCAGCAACAGATATGATCAAGCTGGCTTTCTGGTTAAAGACTCATTATGGTTGTACCATGAACCAGGCATTAAAGACAGTTATTCCTGTTAAAGATAAGATAAATCAGAAGGTTAAGAGGGCAGTGTGTCTTAATATAGATGAAGATAAGGCAAGAGAGCTTCTTTTGATATATAAAAAAAAGGCAAAGGCTAAGCACAGGCTTTTAGAAGCGCTTATAGAAGAGCCTGTTATAGATAGTGAGATAGTAAGAAGTAAGCTTAATATATCTTCATCCACGGTAAAAGCTATGGAAGAGGATAAGGTTATCATCGTTAAAACAGAGGAATATTACCGAAATCCTGTTTCTGATAAAAAAGTGTTTGGCAAGGATGTAGTGCTTAACGAGGAACAAAGAGCAGCGGTACAAAGTATCATAGCTGATTATAATAACAGGATTTATAAAACTTATCTTATACATGGTGTGACTGGAAGTGGTAAGACTGAGGTATACATGGATGTTATAGAGCATGTTATAGCCGGCGGAAGACAGGTTATTATGCTTATACCCGAGATTGCACTTACTTTTCAGACTGTACAAAGATTCTATCACAGATTTGGAGACAAGGTTTCTATTATTAATTCACGTATGTCTAAGGGTGAAAGATATGATCAGTTTTTACGTGCGCTAAAAGGTGAAGTAAGTATAATGATAGGACCAAGATCAGCACTTTTTACGCAGTTTCCTAATCTTGGCCTTATTGTTATAGATGAGGAACATGAAGGCGCTTATAGATCTGAACAGCTTCCAAGATATCATGCGGTTGAAACTGCCATACATATAGCAAAGGAACATAATGCATCGGTTATACTTGGTGCAGCGACTCCATCTATAGATAGCTTTTACAGGGCTAAAAACGGTGAGTTTAAGCTGCTTACATTAAAAAACAGGGCAGGAAAAAGTGAATTGCCACAGGTATATATATCGGATATGAGAAAAGAACTGAAGTCTGGTAACAGAACTATATTTTCTCTAAAGCTTCAGGAGCTTATACGTGACCGGCTCGATAAGAAAGAACAGATAATGTTGTTCCTTAATAAACGTGGAACAGCTGGATTTGTATCATGCAGAGCCTGTGGATATGTCTGTAAGTGTCCACATTGTGATGTTTCCATGACTGCACATCGTAACGGAAGGCTTGTATGTCATTACTGTGGCTATGAAACACCGCAGGTTAAGATATGTCCGGAATGTGGTTCAAGATATATATCAGGCTTTAAGGCAGGAACAGAGGCTGTTGAAGATGCAGTACATAAGATGTTTCCGGATGCAACAGTACTGCGTATGGATTTGGATACGACCAAAGGAAAAGATGGACATGAACATATATTGAATGCATTTGCAACACAGCAGGCAGACGTTCTTGTAGGAACGCAGATGATAGTCAAGGGACATGATTTTCCAAAGGTTACACTTGTTGGTATAGTTGCAGCAGATATGTCACTTTATTCAGGCGATTACAGGGCAGTTGAAAGAACATTCCAGCTTGTAACCCAGGCAGCCGGCAGGGCTGGAAGAGGTGTAAGAAGGGGCGAAGTGGTTATACAGACGTATTCACCAGATAATTATGGTATAATATGCGCAGCCAGCCAGGATTACACAGGCTTCTATGATAAAGAAATAGCATATAGAAAAATGCTTTCATATCCACCTGTAAGTAATATGATTAAAATAAATATCAGTTCAGAAGATGAGAATAAGCTTTTGAAAGCTGCAGAAAATATAAAGCAGCTGCTTGAGAAAAAGACAGAAAAGCTTTCAGATAATATAAAGCTTCTTGGCCCATCGAATGCACCTATATATAAAATAAGTGATGTATACACTAAAATAATATATTTAAGAAGTGCTGATTTTAGCAGGCTTTCATATCTTATGGACTGCATAGATAAATACATACAGGATAATGATATGTTTAAAAATATAAGCATCCAGTATGATGTTAACTAGTACATCGTTTCGAAAACGATGTACCAGATATTTACAACAATTAATGATTATAAATAATGTTAAAACGGAGGAATAATAATGGCGATAAGAAATATAAGAACTCTTGGTGATGAGATACTAAGAAAAAAGGCAAAAGAAATAACAGAAATGACACCAAGAATACAGGAACTTATTGATGATATGTTTGAGACAATGTATGATGCGAATGGTGTTGGACTTGCAGCACCACAGGTTGGCATAAGAAAAAGACTGGTTGTTATTGATTGTGGCGATGACCCAATAGTACTCATTAACCCGGTAGTGCTTGAAACAAGCGGTTCACAGACAGGACAGGAAGGCTGTCTTAGTGTTCCGGGTAAATCAGGTGTAGTTACAAGACCATCATATGCTAAGGTAAAGGCACTTAATGAAGATATGGAGGAGATTATTGTTGAAGGTGAAGAACTTCTTGCAAGATGTCTGCTCCATGAGATAGATCATCTTGATGGAATAATGTATGTTGATAAGGTTGAGGGAAAGCTGCTTGATACTGAAATGGAGGATGAAGAATAGTGAAGGTTATATTTATGGGGACGCCTGACTTTGCGGTCGGCACACTTAAAGCACTTGTAGAAGCAGGACATGAGGTGGCAGCAGTAGTAACACAGCCAGACAAACCAAAGGGAAGAAGCAAAGAGCTTGTGTTTTCACCTGTTAAGCAGGAGGCTGTAAAGCTTGGGATAGAAGTGCTGCAGCCAGAAAAAGCAAGAAATGAAGAGTTTATAGAAAAACTAAGAACATATAATGCAGATATATTTGTAGTTGTTGCTTTTGGACAGCTGCTTCCAAAAAGTATAATAGATATGCCACGCTTTGGATGTGTAAATGTACATGCATCATTACTTCCAGAATATAGAGGTGCATCTCCTATACAGTGGGCAGTTATAGATGGATGTGAATATTCAGGTGTAACGACTATGAAGATGGATGAAGGACTTGATACAGGAGATATTCTCCTTGTTAAAAAAGTGAAGCTTGATAAGAAAGAAACAGGTGGAAGCCTTTTTGACAGATTAAGCATAGTTGGTGCAGAGCTGCTTATAGAAACATTGAAAGGACTTGAAGAGGGGACAATAACGCCAGTAAAACAGGATGATTCAAAAAGTTCATATGTAACGATGTTGAAGAAGTCTATGGGTGAGCTTGATTTTAGTAAGCCAGCACATGATATAGAATGTCTTATAAGAGGACTTAATCCATGGCCAAGTGCGTATACACATTACAATGGTAAAATGTTAAAAATATGGGATGCAGATGTTGTACATAACATATCAGATATAGCTGATTCATCTAAGTTTAATGATATAGAGCAGGAAATACAATGTGATGCCAACATCGCACCTGCAACTGTATGCTATGTAGATAAAAAAAGACTTATAGTTAAATGCGGAGTTGATTATTTAAGTCTCAATGAAGTACAGCTTGAAGGCAAGAAAAGGATGAAAACAGATGCATTTTTACTTGGCTGCAGGGTTGAAGCAGGAACGGTTTTTGGTGCAGATTAGTATAGGATGTTTAATACTACTATGAAAGGGCATATTTTATATGGAAGTTAACTTAAGGGCAGTAGTGCTTGATATACTTACGGAGATAGAGAAAGAAGGAGAATTTTCCCACATAACTATTAATAATGCTCTCTCAAAGTATCAGTATCTGGACAGAGCACAAAGAGCATTTATAAACAGACTCGCATTAGGTACTATAGAATGCAGGATAGAGCTTGATTATATAATTAATCAGTTTTCTAAAACACCTGTGAATAAAATGAAACCGGTAATAAGACGTATTATGAGGATGGCAGTATACCAGCTTGTATATATGGAGAATATACCGGCTTCAGCAGCCTGTAATGAGGCGGTAAAACTTGCAGCTAAAAGAGGCTTTACAGGACTTAAGGGCTTTGTTAACGGAGTGCTGAGAAATATATCACGTAACAAAGAAAATATTGTATATCCAGATATGGTACAGGAACCACAAAAATATCTGTCGGTGAAATATTCAATGCCTGAATGGATAATAAATATGTGGATGGAATACATGTCTTATGAAGATGTTAAGAGTATTCTTGCTGGTATGAAAAAAGATAAAAAGACATATATCAGATGTAATACATTAAAAGGTGGCGTTAAACACATAAAGGATGTGTTAGAGAAAGAGGGAGTTACAGTTAATGCTGTCCCTGATATACCATATGCATATGAAATATCAGGATATGATCATCTGACGGCACTTGAAAGCTTTAATGAAGGATTGTATCAGATACAGGATATAAGTTCAATGGCAGCAGGAGAGTATGTTTTGCCCTCAATAGACAGCCTCATAGTAGATGTGTGTGCTGCACCTGGTGGAAAGTCGGTAAATGCAGCACTGAAGGCAGTGGAATCTGCATATGCGAATATAAAAGATATTCCTGATGATGGTGTTGAAGAAAATATTATTAAAAGCATAACAGGAAGAGTTATATCAAGAGATGTATCCGATTATAAAGTATCATTAATAGATGATAATATAGAAAGACTTGGAATATCTAATATAGATGTCCAGGTATATAATGCATTAGATAAGGATGATAGTCTTGTTGGAAAAGCTGATATAGTAATAGCCGACCTTCCTTGTTCAGGACTTGGAATCATGGGACGTAAGCCTGATATAAGATATAATATAAGTCCTGAAAAAATATCTGATATAATCAGGCTTCAAAGAGATATACTAGAGGTTGTAAGCATGTATGTAAAGCCAGGTGGTACACTTGTGTATAGTACATGTACTATTAACCGGTCAGAAAATGAGGATAATGCAGACTGGATATGCACAAGCCTTGGTTTTACCAGGGATGGAGAGTATGTTCAGATGCTGCCATCACCTGATAAGGATAATGATGGCTTTTTTGTTGCAAGGCTCATAAAAAACAGGTAATGCACACAGAAATGAGGTATATATGGAAAAAATTGATATAAAGTCGCTTAACTATGATGAACTGGCAGATTATATTGTCAGCATTGGTGAAAAAAAGTTCAGGGCGGCACAGTTATATTCATGGATGCATGAAAAACTTGCCTGTAGTTATGATGAGATGACTAATATATCAGATAAGTTAAAGAAAGTTCTAAAAGAAAATACTTTGTATACATGTCTTGAACCAGTAAGGGTACAGGAGTCCCAAATAGATGGTACAAAGAAATACCTTTTCAGATTATATGATGATAATCTTATAGAAAGTGTATTTATGAGGTATCATCATGGCAATTCAGTATGTATATCTTCACAGGTAGGATGTAAAATGGGATGCAGATTCTGTGCATCAACACTTAATGGATGTGTAAGAAATCTTGAACCATCAGAGATGCTTGATCAGATATACAGAATACAGAGTCTTACAGGTGAACGTGTAAGTAATATAGTTATTATGGGTTCTGGTGAGCCTATGGACAACTATGATAATGTTGTAAAGTTCCTTGGACTTATAAACAGTGATAAAGGACTTAATATAAGTCAGAGAAATATCACTGTTTCAACATGTGGGTTAGTGCCAAGGATAAAACAGTTAGCAGAACTTAAACTGCAGATAACACTGGCTATATCGCTTCATGCACCAAACGACGAACTAAGAAAAACGATGATGCCTATAGCTTATACATATAGTATAGAACAGATTATGGATGCATGCAGATACTATCTTTCACAGACAGCAAGAAGAATATCCTTTGAGTATAGCCTTGTTAAAGGAGTGAATGATTCGTCTGAGTGTGCAAGGCAGCTTATAAAGCTTGTTCATGGTATGAACTGTCATATTAATCTTATTCCGGTTAATCCTATTAAGGAAAGAGATTATGAGCAGTCTGAAAAGAATTCAATACATAATTTTAAAGAAATACTAGAAAAGGCAGGGGTGAATGTCACTATAAGACGTGAAATGGGACGAGATATAGATGGTGCCTGCGGGCAGCTAAGACAGAATCATATAGAAGGAATGTTATAGACATATTTTAAATAATTATAAAAGCGGTTGAAATATATCGCTTTTTTTGGATGTTTATGATAAAATGCTACTGTTCGGGGTCGTGATTTACAGATTGTGTATAAAAGGCTGCTGAACTATATGGGAGATTTTTTCCTGTAATGTTAAAAGTATATAGGCATATACTTATTGAAAAGAGAATGGAGAGAGAGATGAACGCATTTGCAAAGACGGATGTTGGAATTGAAAGAGCCGTCAATCAGGATTATGTCTATACAAAGCTTGATAATATAGGGTGTCTGCCAAACATTTTTGTTGTTGCTGATGGCATGGGTGGTCACAAGGCTGGAGATATGGCATCAAAATATACAGTAGATACACTTATTGAGTTATTAAAGCAATCAGCAGGTATGGATCCGCTTGATGCGGTTGATGATAATATTAAGCTTGTTAATACGCTGCTTTTAAAGAAAGCAGGAGAGTCAGAAGAGTATGAAGGAATGGGAACAACCCTTGTAGTTGCCAGTATTTTTGGAAGCACTTTAAGAGTTGCTAACGTAGGTGACAGCAGACT
>ENA-OQIQ01000768-OQIQ01000768.1-human-gut-metagenome-genome-assembly--contig:-NODE-768-length-17607-cov-3.136110_pt1 | contig 17607 bp, 14 predicted proteins | sample MGYA00242584_ERZ504749 | MGnify/ENA primary metagenome ERZ504749 (study PRJEB26092, sample SAMD00036436) | human gut metagenome | host: Homo sapiens | study: EMG produced TPA metagenomics assembly of...
CAGGATATAAGCCATGGTAATAAACGTGGTAATTCCCGCCATGATTTCTGTCCTGACTGTGGTCTGGCGCTCGGAAAGCCGAAACCATTTGTCTAACATTCATATACTCCCTTCACGTTGAAAACAAGAAAAGCCGGCGCTTTTTCATGCTGCACAGGCTTTCCTTTGACTCAAAACAGCCCGCGTTCCTGCACAGGCTCAATCCTTTTTTATTGTAATGTGTAAAATTTCCGTTGTCAATAAACTGACCCCGATAATATGATAAAATTCAACCTTATATACAGCGGCCGGATCCCCGCCGCCGCGGGCTTTTACAGATCTGCATCAGACGGTGCCCGTTCATGCATCTTCTTGATGCAGAAAGAAATCCACTATATAAAATAAATTTTTTTACAGAATTTACAGAATACCGCCTTCCTCCGCTGCATACTCTTCCAGAATATGGCAGAACTGATCTACCGACTGCGCTCTCATAACCCCTCTGCGGAGCGCTGCTGCACGGGGAAGTCCGTGAAAATAACGGCACGCATGGGCACGCATTTCGCGGACTGCCGCCCACTCTCCCTTCATATCTGCTAATGCGCGGAGATGATACACCGCCATATCCATACGCTCGCGCCGGCTGGGCCCCGGAATTTCAATTCCCATCTCAAGATATGCATTAATCTGACGGAAAATCCATGGATTTCCCCAAGCCGCGCGTCCAATCATCACGCCGCAGCACCCGGTTTCCTCCATCAGCGCTTTGGCTGACGGTCCATCTGTTACATCCCCGTTTCCCCACACCGGGATATGAACCGATTCTACAACCCTGCGGATTTCACTCCAGTCTGCATGGCCGCTGTAAAACTCCTCCCTTGTTCTGCCGTGAACAGTCACTGCCGCCGCCCCGGCTTCTTCCGCCGCGGCGGCCAGTTCGGCGGCATTCAGACTGCTGCGGTCCCAGCCCAGGCGCATTTTGACCGTAACTGGCACCGACACAGCATGGGCCGCTGCCCGGATAACCGATTCTGCCAGAGGCAGGTCCCGCATCAGGGCAGATCCGTCACCATTTTTTACCACCTTCTGCATGGGGCAGCCCATGTTAATATCAACGGCATCAGCCCCGGCTTTTTCTGCCGCCTGCGCCGCCATGGCCATAATATCCGGATCATTTCCGAAAATCTGCAGTGCCGCCGGATGCTCCGTCTTGTCAATCCTGAGCATCTCCTGTGTCTTTTCATTTTTAAAAAAGAGTCCTCTTCCGCTAACCATCTCTGTGGTTACCAAAGCCGCACCCATGGACCGGGCAATCACACGGAAAGGCAGATCACTGACTCCTGCCATAGGCGCCAGTGCTGCCCATCCGTCCAGACGGAGAGAACCGATGACCGGTTTTTCCATTATCCTTTTTCCTCCTATCAGCAGCCGTAATTATAGCACAGCCCCGCCGAAAATGCATAACACACCGGCAGCGGCATAATATTCTGTTTGACAACCTATTCCGATCATGCTATCATGTCCCTAATCAGATAACAAGCAAGGATGAGAAGAGTATGTATAAGGGACTGTCACAGAGACCCGCCGCATGGTGAGAGGCGGGGCAGAGACTTATGCAGAACATGGACTCGGAGCAGGACCGGCTGAATGATCAAGCCGTCCGGGTGCGCCCGTTACAGCGCTATGGTATTGAAGGCATAGGCCTGCGTACCTGATGAGACCCGTACCGGCGACGGACGGGTAAAGCAGAGTGGTAACACGGGATCAAATCCGTCTCTTCTATAAAGAAGGGATGGATTTTTTATTTGCCCCGATTTATGATGGTAGTGACAGGAGGTCAAAATTCAATGGATATCAGGACACTTTGTATTCACGCCGGTGATGATCCGGCAAATTCCACAGGATCTGTTTCGGTACCAATTTATCAAACAGCTACATTCGCCCACCCCGCTCTGGGAGAAAGCACTGGATATGACTACTCCCGGGTACAAAATCCAACCCGGGCCCATCTGGAAAAAGCGGTAGCTGCTTTAGAGCACGGTATTGACTGTATGGCATTCTCCAGCGGCATGGCCGCCATCAGTCTGCTTATGGAACTATTCCGCCCCGGTGATGAAATTCTGTCATCTGACGATCTGTACGGGGGCTCCATACGCCTTTTCCGCAGTGTTTCAGAAAAAAACGGACTTCACTTCCAGTTTTTCAATACCTCCTGCACAAAAGATCTGGAAAAGCATTTCACCCCTGCAACGAAGGCCCTCTATCTGGAAACACCCACGAATCCTATGATGCATGCCTCTGACATCAGACAGGCTGCCGATGTGGCCCACCGATACGGAGCCATTCTTATCGTAGACAATACCTTTATGACTCCTTACTTTCAGAATCCCCTTGACCTGGGCGCCGATATTGTCGTACACAGCGGCACAAAATATCTGGGCGGACATAATGATACCCTGGCAGGATTTCTGGTCACAGCTTCTTCCGAACTGTCTGAAAAACTCCGCTATCTGTACAAAACCATTGGATCCTGTCTGGCTCCTTTTGACAGCTGGCTGACTCTGAGAGGCATAAAAACATTGGCTATCCGAATGGAAGCTCAGCAGCAAACAGCTGCTGTACTGGCAGATTGGCTGTCCCGTCAAAGCCGTGTTACCGCTGTTATCTACCCGGGTCTCCCGGATTACCCCGACAAAGAAATCCATTTCAGTCAGGCCCGGGGCGCAGGGGCCATGCTATCCTTTACCGTAGATACACCGGAAACCGCGGCTTCGCTCCTCCGTTCTCTTTCCGTCATACGGTTCGCTGAAAGCCTGGGCGGAACAGAGACCCTGATTACCTACCCGGCCACACAGACCCATTCAGACCTCTCCGAAGAAGAACGAAATTCCAGAGGGATTACCGACTGCCTGCTCCGCCTGTCTGTTGGCCTGGAATCTGCAGACGATTTGATCGCTGATTTATCACAGGCCATTCAATAAAGGAGGAAAAAATGTCATATACACTGGATACGGTCATCAACAGAAAAAATACCCATTCCCTCAAATACGACTGTGCTGCCGAAAGAGGAAAGCCGGAAGATATCCTTCCTTTCTGGGTGGCAGATATGGACTTCAAAACTGCACAACCTGTTCTGGATGCCCTGGAAAAATCTGTCCGCCATGGTATCTTCGGATATACTGAAAGCGGCATTCCTTACGTCCGCGCCCTCCGCAGCTGGTATATGTCCTATTTTGGATGGGAAATCAAACCTGAATGGCTGGTGAAGACCCCAGGCGTTGTCTTTGCCATATGCACGGCTATCCGCGCCCTCACCCATCCCGGTGATGCGGTTCTCATCCAGCCCCCTGTTTACTATCCTTTTTCTGAATCAATCCGTGCGAACCACAGGAAACTGGTCACCAGTCCCCTGATTTTGAAAAATGAGCATTATGAAATGGACTGGGAAGATCTGGAAAAAAAGATTTCCGAGAATGACGTCAAAATGTGTATTCTCTGCAGTCCCCATAACCCGGTGGGACGGGTATGGACCGAAAAAGAGCTGGACCGATTCAGCAGCATCTGCCGAAAATACAGTGTCCGTGTCATTGCCGACGAAATCCACGGAGACTTCACCTATCCCGGGCACCGTCAAACCGTATTTGCCTCTTTGCGCCACGGCGAAGAAGATTTTACTATTACCTGCACAGCCCCCAGCAAAACTTTTAACCTGGCCGGACTGCAGGACTCCAATATCTGGATTCCCAATGAAACCCTGCGCCGCGCCTTTCAGGAAGAAATGGTCCGTGCCGGCTACTCCCAGCTCAACACGATGGCTGTTGTAGCGGGAGAAGCCGCCTACAGCGCAGGGCGGCCCTGGCTGGAGAATGTCAAAAACTACTTAAAAGAAAACCTGGACTTCACAAGAAAATATCTGACGGAACACATTCCGGGCATAAAACTTGTGGAACCTGACGGAACTTACCTGATCTGGCTCGATTTTCGAAGCTTCGGTCTGACCGATGAAGACCTGGAAAAAGAACTGGTTTACAAAGCCAATCTGTGGATGGACATGGGCATCCTGTTCGGTCCGGAAGGAAGCGGCTTCGTACGGATGAATATCGCCTGTCCCAGACAAACACTGGGACAGGGACTGGAACAGATGCGCAAAGTATTTGGCCGCTGAAATATCTCTATTAAAAAAGGATTTTCCCCGTATACGGGGAAAATCCTTTTTTAATATTTTGCTCAGGCCTGCATCAGATCCAGCAGTTCTGGAACGCTTTTCTTTCCGAACTCTACCGTTTCATCATTAATGACCATGCATGGCACACTCATAATATTATACTTTTTCTGCATATCGGGATAATGCTGCAGATCATAAACATCCGTTTCCACATGAGGATTATCTGCTGCAATCCGCTGCGCGGCGGCCACCAGATCGGGGCACATGGTACAGGACAAAGAAACAGCAATTTTTAATTTTACAGGTCGGTTCAAATCCCTGATCCGTTTTTCTGTTTCCCCATCCAGAGACTGTCCGGGACCGGCTGCATTATACAATGCCAGAACAAAAGAATTAAATTCATGTCCCCCAGGCACTCCGTGGAAACGAAGGCCCTTCTCATGTCCTGATTCATCACAGATAGACAATGTATGCTTATGATCTTCATCGGGAGCAGGCACATACTCCACACGGATTTTATCCGTCATGGATTTCAATTCTTCCAGTATCTCTTTATTCTCAGCCGTCATATTTGAATCATCTGTATACGAACGGATAACCACCGGATGCTCAAAACGTTCAAAAACAGGAGCCAGCGCCTGACGCATGGAATCATCAAGGAATGCACCCGGACGGGCTGTGCCTGTCTGGGGCTTCTCCTGTGCTGATTTTTTCTCCATGCTTTTCTTCACTGCAAGCGGTTCTCTCTTCAGGCCCAGGCTGCGGTACATTTGTGAAAGATGTTTTTCAAGCGATGTAGCTGCTACTGCACCGTCAGATACCGCTGTTACCACCTGCCGGAGCTCTTTGACACAAATATCTCCTGCCGCATAGACACCGTCCACATCCGTTTTCTGGTTGGCATCGGTAAGAATATATCCATGACTGTCCAAAGCGACCTTCCCTTTAAGAAGTTCACTGGCTGGCTCATACCCTGCAAAAACAAATACGCCGTAATTCTCTCCGTCTGCTGCATGAAAAGACAGTTTTTTCCCTGTTTTTCTATTGACTGCATCGACGGAACGGACCATGGAATCCCCGCCAATACCGGTTACCTCCGTATCACAGTAGATCTCAACCTTGGGATTGTCCCTGATCTCATCCACTGCCGGCGTTTCACAGGTAAAATCATCCGAACGGACAAGCATGATGACTTTTTTGCCGTAACGTGTCAGAAACAGCCCTTCCTCCACCGCGGCGAATCCACCGCCTACAACGAAGATATCCTTACCTGTAAAAAACTCTCCGTCGCAAGTGGCGCAGTACGTGACACCATGACCTTGAAATTCCTTTTCCCCCCTGAATCCTGCCAAGCGGGGACGGGCTCCTGCTGCAAACACAATACCCAGACAGGAAATGTCACCGCGGTTGGTATGAACTGTCTTATAATCCCCATCAAGATGGAGTCCTGTCACATCCGCCATCAGAAAATCAGCCCCGAAATTCTCTGCCTGAATCCGCATTTGTTCCGTCAGTTTGGGACCGTCTGTTTCAACGATTCCAGGATAATTTACTACATCTGCCGTAATTGTAATCTGGCCGCCGATCTTTTCCCTTTCCACCACCAGCACATGAAACTGGGCTCTTGCCAGATAAATAGCGGCGGAGAGCCCAGCAGGCCCTCCGCCGACAATTACGGCATCATATATTTTTTTCATGATGCCGTTTCCTCCTTATAATTTGCCTACAAGATCAATACTGGGCTTTAATGTCTCTTCTCCCGGGTGCCATTTGGCCGGGCATACCTGGTCACCGTGTTCATAAACGAACTGGGCGGCTTCTACCTTACGGAACAGCTCATCTGCATTCCGTCCGATATTGCCTGCATTGACTTCATACACAACAACCTCGCCCTTCGGGTTGATTACGAATGTTCCCCGTTCGGCCAGGCCCTCCCCTTCAATCATGACATCCAAATCACGGCTGAGCTGTCCTGTCGGATCGCCGATCATCGGATATTCAATCTTTCCGATTCTTTCTGAAGAATCATGCCATGCTTTGTGAACAAACTCGGTGTCACAGGAAACAGAATAAATCTGGCAGCCGATTTTCTTGAAATCCTCATACTTATTCTGGAGATCCTCCAGTTCTGTAGGACATACAAAAGTAAAATCTGCCGGATAGAAAAACAAAACGCTCCATTTCCCCTCCAGGTCCTTCTGTGTTACTTCCTTGAATTCTCCGTCCACATAAGCCTTTGCTTTGAAATCACTGACTTTTTTTCCAATTAATGACATTATAAATTCCTCCTTATGCTGCTTTTTATTATATCTATATATTTAAATCTATCACTCTTGCTTACGGTCTTATTATAGTATAACTGATAATAAAAGTCAACATCAATAACCATTTTTTTGGATGAAAAATGAGAAAACATCAGATCGATTCCAAAATTTCAATCATACATGTATAAAATAAATTAATTTAAATTCACTTGAAATATCTCAACAGATCCAATCCGTACTCTTTGAGTGGGAAATTCATAGAAAGCTTTCATTGATGTGAATGTTGCCCCCCCAACTGATCCGAGCCTGGTCAGAAACAGCCCCGTTTCTGACCAGGCTTCTGCAGCTCATTCCAAAGCAGAATTTTACGGATTTTCACGGCCATAAGAGAAATCTTCCAGAGGCTTTCTTTTATGGAGTCACAATGCGGTGCACCAGTTTTCTGACCTGCTCTGCGCCGTCCGGCTCCGCGGCCAGAAAATTTAAATACATTAATGACACCTGCGCTCCGATATAATTCCGAAATGCATGAAAAACAGAACTATCCGCCGCTTTACTGTCCATCCCGTAATCCTCTTCCGCAATTTTCTTCAGTACCGCCACAGACTTCTGTGCAGCAGGAACAGAAAGCACCCAGTCATGATCCCCCAGATGGACAATATATCCTTCCTGGCGATGCGGTGCCGGCAGTCCTGTCCCATTTCCATTTAAAAGTCCGTACTTCACCGGATCCTTTCCAGCCATTAAGGAAGCCGCCTTCAGCCATCCGACCACCTCGCCCTCTTCCTTCGCTGATGTGGGCGCTCCGTGGGCACAGGCCTGCGCCACAATTTCATCAGGCGGAAATCCGCGGTAAATCACTTCTGCCAGACTGATGACATGATGAGCTCCCTGCCCGGCGATCGTATATTCAGGAAGACTGGATCCGTCTTCCTGCCATTGAAAAACAAAGGGCTTTTCAATATCATGAAGAGCCTGCCCTGCAATAGCTGTATCCCGGTGTACCTGGTACAGGAAAACCTCATTGTATGTCCGGCAGATATAATTTGTAATATGAAGATTCGTTCCCACATGGGTGCACAATCCCCCCGGATAGGCATGATGACTCACACCATATCCGCTTCCCGGTGCCGTCAGAAAAGCCTGGGGGCTCCTCCCTGAGAAAGGCGGAAGCATCTGATTTTCACTGATTTTGGATGAATCAATGAGTCCTTGATCGCGCAGACATCCATACAGCCTCCTAACAGCACTTCCTGATGTATACTCCTGCATAAAGGTCGGTGTCGGATCATGAATTGCGGAAAGGACATAATTTCTGAGAGAAGCGTCTTCGATAGTATTCACCATAGCCAAGATACCGTTATAAGCCTCTCTAACCAACTGGGAATTTTCAGCGGCTTCTTCTGCCGGAAACGGCAGACTCCGGAACGACACCGGCCGTATATGCCTCTGCTTCACGGCCTGCTCCGAAGCCGCTTCTCCGATCACGGGAATACGGAACAGCGCCGCGCCTGCTGCAGCTCCGGCAGCCATTTTTAAAAAACTTCTCCTTGTCATTGAAAAACGGGATTCTGTCAATGGATTCTGCATAATTTACCTCCTGAATAATGAACCGGACGCAGATGACTCACTGCAGTTCCAGTATAAATAACGGGAGAAAACAAAAGGTATAAAAAATAAAACAATCTGGAAAAGTATTATGTCCTTTGTCATTTTTTTGTCATTTTACAAATTTTATAAGCTTTTTTGGCAGAAAAACAACAAACTCCCTGTATAGTAGAAACAACAAATCAAAAGGGGGAATATTCATCATGTTTGGAATAGGCATACCGGAACTTCTTCTTATACTCGTCATCGGATTAATCTTTTTCGGCCCCGGCAAACTGCCGGAAATCGGGACCGCCCTGGGGAAAAGTATGCGTGAGTTCCGTCAGGCGGTCAACGGAGAAAAGAATGAAAACTCTCCGAAATCCGAAACTTCGGAAACCAGAGTCACTGATCCACGTAAATGAGATTCTCTATGCGCTGTGATAATACATACACCGCCAAGCAGTCTGCTGATGGAACCATGACCGCCGCAGAACACTTGAATGAATTTCGTTCCCGCCTCATTGTCTGCCTCCTGGCACTGACCGCCGGCACCGCAGTCAGTTTCTTTTTTGTCAAAGAAATTATCACCTTTCTAACTGCACCCGCAGGACATCTGTATTTCATACGTCCTGCCGAAGTCATTCTGATTTATGCAAAAACGGCACTAATTTCCGGACTGATTCTTTCACTTCCCGTTCTTCTTCTTGAACTGTGGCGTTTTTTATATCCCGCCTTAAGCTATTCAGAAAGGAACCTGGCCGCACGGCTGATACCGGCCGTCTCTGCCCTTTTTCTTCTGGGTATTTCCTTTGCCTTCTTCTTCATTATTCCGCAAAGTCTCCGTTTTCTGACAACATTGGGCGGAGATACCCTCCAGCCAATGCTGTCCATGGAAAGTTATCTAAATTTTTTATTTGCAGCCGCTCTGCCCTTCGGACTGATTTCTGAAATCCCAGTTCTTATGGTTGTGGCTGTAAAAGCCCGATGGATTCAGCCCTTCCAGCTCAGAACAAAAAGAAAATACATAATTATGGCCTCTCTGATTCTGTCTGCACTGATTACGCCCACTCCGGATATCTTCACACAGCTTCTACTGGCATTTCCTATGATTCTGCTGTATGAAATCAGCTGTCTGGCAATCATCATGACCATGAAGAGCCCTTCTTCCCATATAAACCCGCACAAATAAAAAACGGAATGAAGTCTGTCAATGAACAGGCCTCATTCCATTTTTGCAAAATTATGCTTTTTCTTCCTGCATACCAAAAATCCCCTCCGCTTTTCCATACCGCTTCAGCCCTGCTGCAGCCAAAAAACTGACTAGAAGCAGTCCTGCAAAAATCTGCAGTGTCATGGAATAACTGCCCGTACTCTCCTTCAAAAGCGCCAACAGCAGAGGTCCTGCGATCCCCGCCATGCCCCATGCCGTCAAAATACAGCCATGGATGGATGCCAGCTGCCGGACACCGAACAAATCCGCCAAATAAGCCGGCATACAGGCAAATCCGCCTCCATAACAAGTAATGATAAGACATGTCAGCCCCATAAAAACCCAGGAACTATCCGTTGACGCCAATCCCCCAAAAGCCAGTATTTCCATAAAAAAGAACAAAAGGTAAGTGTTTGGGCGGCCCATCCAGTCGGAAACCGTAGACCAGCCAATCCGCCCGAATCCATTCATAAGACCTATAAGACCCACCATTGACGCTGCTCCGGCCGCTGTCATGCCTGTCATCTCCTGTGCCATAGGAGAAGCCACAGCAAGCAGTCCGATACCACAGGTAATATTTGTAAAAAAGATCCACCACAGTGTATAAAACTGCCATGTATGAAGAGCCTGTCTCCTCGTCAGCTGCGGTCCTTCCATGGAACAAGAAACTGTTTTCTCCCGATCTCCTTCCGGAACTGTACGCAGAGCCGGATGTACATCCCCCGGACGGGGTGGTGCCAGATACCAGGCTGAAACAGAAATTACCGCACTGTAAAAAATCCCCAAGATCAGAAAATTCATAATCAGTCCATACCGGTCCGTCAGAGCCTGCATCACAGGTCCCGCGAGAAGCCCTGCAAATCCAAATCCCATAATTGCCAGTCCCGTAGCAAATCCCCGGTGATCCGGAAACCATTTGACCAGAGTTGACACGGGAGTGATATACCCCACACCCAGACCAATTCCTCCAATGACGCCATAAAAAAGATACAGCAGCGGCAGGCTGTGCATCCAGAGCGCCATTCCTGTTCCCAGCAGACCTGATCCGAAAAACAGGGCTGACAGAAACCCCGACCGTCTGGGCCCCATCTGTTCTACAACCGGCCCCAGAAAAGCCGCCGACAGTCCCAGAAACAAAATGGCAATAGAAAAGGCCCATGTCGTCTCCCCCAAGGAAAACCCCATATCCCGCATGATCGGCTTCGTCAGGACACTCCATGCATATACACTGCCGATGCAGATATGCACCCCCACGGCAGAAAGAGCAATCAGCCAGCGATTCTTCATTTTTTACAGATCCTCCTTTTTTTACCAAAAGAACATTCTGCACAAAAAACCGTCTGGGCAGAAAGTCTGCCCAGACGGTCGGCTGATTCAGGCAGTACGGTCCACGTGGTAGCTCCACTGATCCGTCAGTTCCGTGCTGTCTTATAATTATAGGTTCATATTACCATGAATGGTTGATTCCGTCAATCGGACTAAAATACCTTACAGCAGTTCTGTGAAACGCACGTGATATTGTCATAGCAGTAACGCAAATGAATTTGTCACCTTTTTGTATATCCCGTATACTATCTCCAATATGAATGAGGAGGCAGTACGATGAGAAAGGTCGTTTTAACAATGTATGAAGATTATCAATACCAGAAAGTAAAGAACTGCGTCGATCAAAGCGGTAATTTTAAACGTCTATGTTGTCAGCTTCATTGTTCACAAAGAACCTCCCGACGCAAAATAGCCGGCTATAAACTCCATGGAAAAGCTTTTTTCCGTCACAAGAACCATTTCCATAAACCTGCTTCTGCTATTCCCGAATCACTCCGCTTGCAAATCCTTCAGATTTACCATACTGACTATTATGACGCCAATTTTTCTCATTTCCATGAATTGCTTCGTCAAAACTACCCTCATATCCACGTCAGTCTCTCTTTCCTTCGAAATTTATTTAAATCTCAAGATATCCTTTCTCCCAAAGCACGCCGGAAGACCGTCCGCGCTTTAAAGAAAAAGCAGGCCGGCCATACCGATCCCCATTCAGATCCTCAATCTCTTCAGATACAGATCCCCATTGAGGCCGCACATCCTCATCCCAGACGTGAACGTTCCAAGTATGCCGGAGAGATTGTATTCCTTGATGCTTCTCCCCATCCATGGTTCGCAGGACTGACTACCAGTCTCCATGCCGCTATTGATGATGCCACAGGTACCGTGACTGCTTTGTATTTTGCTCAGCAGGAGACTCTTCATGGTTATTATGCCCTCATCGCTCAAATCTTAGGTTCCTACGGTATTCCGGCCGCTTTCCATACGGACAGAAGAACCGTATTTGAATACAAAAAAGTCGGTGTCCGCTGCACTCAACAGGATACACCGACTCAATTCACTTATGCCTGCCAACAGCTTGGCATTCATGTACATACCAATCACTGTGCCGAAGCCCAGGGAAAGGTGGAACGATTATTCCAGACGCTGCAGTCACGCCTTCCCGTCGAACTGCGGCGTCAAGGCGTAACCACCATCCAAGAGGCCAATACCTTCGTCCAAAAAGTGTTTTTGCCCTCTTTTAACAAGCGGTTCGCTTGTCCTATAAAGAATACCATGTCTGTTTTTGAATCGCAACTGACCCCGGAAGAAATTAATCTCCGTCTGGCTGTACTGAGTTCACGAAGCGTAGATAAGGGACATTGTATTTCATACCGGGCAGTATACTATCGGTTTCTTCATAAAACCGGAGAACAGGCCTATCTGCAAAGAGGACAGAAAGTCCTTGTCATAGAGGCTTTGGACGGACGTTTATTCGCCTCCTGCAAAGATTCTTTATATGCTCTCGAAGCTGTCCCTGACCGCAAAGCTGTCTCTGCTCAATTCGATGTTGAGCCCAAGGCACAAAGAAAGCCCCGCTATGTGCCGGATATGCGGCATCCCTGGAAACGCGAGGCTTTCATTCACTATGAAATTGACCGATTGGAACATGTATATTCGTTTGATGAAGCCTGTTACACAACCGACAAGTTTCAGCTGAATCTTTAGGACTTATGTTTTGTCGTTTGGGGTGACAAATTCATTTGCGCTTGACATCGGACTAAAATACCTTACAGCAGTTCCTTTAACGGTCTCGCCTGAAAAGGAATAGACGGTTTTTCCCGAAGCATGGTCAGCGTATAGCAAAGGGCCGACTCCACACCTGTCAAAAGTCCTCTTTCCCCAATATCGAACCGGGCTGTATGATGATTGGCCCCGCTTCCTGTCTTCTCATCCATAATCCCTGTAAAAGCAAGAATACCGGGATACCGCGCCGCAGTCAGAGCAAAAGTCTCCGATGCCATCCATGGCTCAGCCTCCTGAAGCACCTGTTCCCCCAATATCTTCCGGATACTTTTCTCCGCTGTTTCCACACAGATATCATTATTTTCAACTACAGGGAAATACTGATCCTCCACCATCTCCGGCGAGCACCCAAAATTATCACATTCATTTTTTAAAGAATCATGAAACTGACGGCGGAACCGCTGTCCGTCCTCATCTGAGAAAAACCGGCAGGTCCCCGCAAACATAAGCTCTGGAGGAATGACATTGGGCTCATGCCCTGCCTGAACACATCCGAAAGAATACGTTAAACAATGCTCCGGTGATACGCAGCGCATGCGGAACGACTGCAGCTGTCCTGCAAATGACAGAAAACAGTCAATCGGACTGACTGACAAGTCAGGTCTGGAACCATGTCCTCCCCTGCCATGTATCCTTGTGCGGAAAAAAAATCCGCCTGCCATTACGCCGCCTCTCAAAATACTCATTCTGCCCACTGGAATATCCCAGCGGACATGAGTGGCATAACAGACATCTACGTGAATTTTCTGATCATCCAGATACTGCAGCATCGGTCCGACTCCACGCTCTCCGAACTCCTCTGCTTCCTCAAACATCAGAATGACCCGTCCCTCCCATTCAGACTTATGCTCAGAAAGAATTTTTGCGCACGTCAGCAGCATGGACATATGTCCGTCATGACCGCAGGCATGGGAATATCCCGTGTTTTTTGAAACGCAGACCTTTCTGCGGGACAGATTTTCCGTATTCTCCTGAATAGGCAGAGCATCCATATCCGCCCTCATAAGGACAGAAAATCCCGGTCTGCCGCTTTCAATGAAACCGAAAACGCCTCCCTTGGGAATTCGGACAAAAGAAATGCCCAGTTCTTCCAGACGCATTTCAATAAATTCCATCGTCTTAAACTCATGCTGTGAAGGTTCGGGGTATGCATGAAAATGCCGGCGCAGCTCAATAAGATGGGGAAATTCTTCTTCTGCCAATTTTTTTATATCCATGCAGATTTCTCCTCCCAGACAATCAAAATACGGATGTCATTTCCGTAAAAATCGGTTTTATTATAAAAGTCTTCCGCCGCCCTGTCAATGTACAGAGTTCAAAAAAATGTACTGCCGGAGCGATTTTTTTACTCCGGCAGTACATCCTGATGAATTATAATAATGACTGAACCTTTTCTTCCACCATTTCTTCGGCCGCCGTCGGCTCAAAACGGCATACTACCTCTCCTTTCCTGTCAATCAGAAATTTGGTGAAATTCCATTTAATATCCGGTTTCTCTTTATAATTAGGATCTTCCTTACTGAGAATATCCTCCAGAATCGGAGTAATCTTATGCTTGGGATCAAAACCGGCAAACCCCTTCTGGGATTTCAAATACTTATACAGAGGCGCTTCTCCGCCTCCGTTAACATCAATCTTGGCAAACTGCGGGAACGTCACTCCGAAACGGCCCTGACAGAACTGGGCAATTTCTTCAGCTGTTCCAGGAGCCTGCTGTCCGAACTGATTGCATGGAAAATCCAAAATCATAAAGCCCCGGCCCTCATACTTCTTGAATAACTTCTGCAGCCATGAATACTGCGGTGTAAATCCGCACTCCGTAGCAGTATTCACAATCAGAAGCACCTTACCCTCATAATCCTTCAGGGATACATCCTTCCCCTGATTATCTTTTACTGTAAAATCATAGACGTTCATCATGGATCTCCTTTCCTGAGAAAATCACAAACTCCCCGAAGGGAGCAGAAACACGCCTTCCTGTCTGTATTGTACACGACCCCTGTCTAAACGGCAATGCACCCGGCCGGAACAAGCTGTACAAACTGCCCGCCAAACCGTACGCAGTACCCAAAATCCCGAAAACCGGCTGCACCTGCAGTGTAAAAAAGCAGCGCTTCCCTGTGAATGGGCTGCACCGCTTTTTTACATCACATGTCCCGTAATTTCATCACGATATAATACAATCTGCCCATCCTTCAGAGACTTTGCAATATCAATAACACGCTGATTGGAAGAACCGCGGAACTGCAGCTTCGGATCCCGCAGCGCATTAATAAAAGGCCCGTCCACCAGCACATCGCACAACTCAAGGAGATTCTTTTTTAACGGATCCCGGAGAATCTCCTCCCACAGATACCCTGAATAAACCCATACAGATTTTGAAATCTCCGCCTTGACCGCCCGGACCACACCGGCCAGTCCCTCGGCATTTTCCATGGGTTCGCCGCCAAGAAGCGTCAGTCCTTCCACATTCGGATCCCGGAGCCACTGGATCATCTGCTGTGTCTCCTTTTCTGTCCACAGACTGCCCGCCTGAAAATTCTGATACTCCTCATTAAAGCATTCCGGACAGGCCCGCCGGCACCCGGTGACAAAAATGGTGGAACGGATTCCTGATCCGTTGGCAATATCATACTGCCTCATCTGACCGTAACGCATATCAGATATGGAGGACGCGGGATTTAATCTCCTTTGTCCTTCCCTCATTCCAGAAATTTTCGCCTAAATAGCCGCAGGTACGGCGGATAACCGTCAGCTTCTCCCGGTCTTTATTGTGGCAGCGGGGGCATTCCCATTCATTATCATCATTGCAGATAATCTCACCGTCAAATCCGCATTCATGACAATAATCAGATTTTGTGTTGAATTCCGCATAGCAGATATTATCATAAATAAACCGTACCATGGCCAAAACAGCCTCCACATTATTTGTCATATTGGGAATTTCCGCATAAGAAATGCAGCCTCCCGTGGAAACCTTCTGAAATTCCGACTCGAAACGGAACTTATCAAACACATTGATATTCTCCCGGACATCCACATGATAACTGTTTGTATAATATCCTTTATCTGTAATATCTTTAATTTCACCGAACCGGGCCCGGTCAATCGAACAAAAACGGTTCGTCAGACTTTCTGCCGGAGTGCCATAAAGGGCGAATCCCAGTCCTGTTTCCTGTTTCCACTGCACCACCGCATCCTTCAGCCGGTGAATCAACTTCCTGGCAAACTCATGTCCCTCCGGTGATGTATGCGTTTTCCCCGTAACGAGAAGCGAAGCCTCATAAATTCCGATATACCCCAGAGAAAGTGTAGCATACCCGTTTTTCATAAGACTGTTGACTTTCTCCCCTTTTTTCAGCCGGGCTATGGCTCCGTACTGCCAGTGGATAGGAGATACATCACTGGTAACATCCTTAAGCAGATCATAGCGGAGAAGCAGCGCTTTTTTGCAGAGTTCCAGCCTCTTGTCAAGGATTTCAAAATACTTCTTTTCATCACCTTTGGCCAAAATTCCGATCTGAGGAAGATTAAGAGAAACAACTCCCATATTAAACCGTCCGTCCCACACATACTCTCCCTTTTTATTTTTCCAGGGTGACAGAAAGGACCGGCATCCCATAGGACTGAATACATTGCCCTCATAAATTTCACGCATTTTCTTGGCTGAAATATAATCAGGATACATTCTCTTGGCTGTACATTTGGCAGCCAGCTGTGTCAAATAATAATAAGGACTTTCCGGATGCACATTATGATCATCCAACACATAAATTAACTTTGGGAACGCAGGTGTTACATATACATCCTGTTCATTTTTTATTCCCTGAATACGCTGCTCCAGAATTTCTTCATCAATCATAGCCGCTTCCCGGGCATATTCATAATCCGGCGTAAAATACATGAACAGAGTCACAAAGGGAGCCTGTCCGTTCGTTGTCATCAATGTATTGATTTGATACTGAATCGTCTGTATGCCGTCCTTGACTTCCTTGCGCGTCCGCTTCCAGGCAATCTCACGGGCCTTTTCCATATCCGGTTCAATCCCGTAAATATCCTTCTGCTCCTCCACAACAGCCTTCAGAACTTTATTAAAAGACTTGCGCACAAAAGGCGCCAGAATCCTGTCAATGCCGCTGATGCTCTGCCCGCCGTCCTGTCCGCTGGCCACCTGTGCAATAATCCGTGTTGTAACTGTACAGGCTACCTGAAATGATTTCGGTGTATCGATCTTTTTCCCGTTAATCACCGTACCGTTGGTCAGCATATCTTTCAGATTAATCAGGCAGCAGTTGAACATGGGCTGAATGATATAATCCATATCATGAAAATGAATGGCACCGCTGTCATGCGCTTGTACAATATCAAGAGGAATCAGTTTCCGCCGTGCAATATCCTTGGATACCTCGCCTGAAATAAGATCACGCTGTGTGGAAACAACTTTGGAATTCTTATTGGAGTTTTCGTCCATGACATCCTTGTTGGTCAGTTGAATCAGTCCGAGAATATTATCATCCGTCGTATTAATATGCCGCTTAAAAGACTGCATGGCCTTGTAATTCTCATAAGCACGGGCTGTAGCCGGATTATGATTTTCCAGCAGTTTATAATATACCTGATCCTCAATAGAATAAATAGTCATGGAATGGCGGAGCGTCCGGGCATAATCTTCAATTTGAGAAGAAATTTTTTCCGCTACTCCATCCTCAAAAACTCCGCTGGAGCTGTTCATGGCCTTCACAATCGCCATTGTAATTTTTTCCCTGCAGAACGGCACCTTGCTTCCGTCCCTCTTGATCACCTGCAGCATACATCTCTCCCCGCTTTCTCTGACTCTTCCGGGAACTCCCGGACCGTCCGCATATCTGTTCCTCATTATATACCTTGCCGTTACGGAAATCCACTACATGTTGTATGCATTTTATATTTCCGCCTCATATATAGTATCCATAATGAAAATTTCATGAGATATCAAAAAGCACATTTCCCCATATCAAAGGGTTCCCCCCTCCCGCTCCACACATTCTTCCCCCCTTGGATGCATCCATTTATTTTATAATTTTCTTCCTGCCGGCCTCCCCGCTGCGGGAAGCAGAAAAAAGCCTGATGCATTATAATAAGAAAGAAGAAGTGTACATGCCTGTCATAAAATTATTAAAAGAAAGGATGACTATGGGACTTCATTTTATTTTGGGCCGTGCCGGGTCCGCGGAGCTTTGCCACGTACAATCATACGCGCTTCCGATAACGGGGAATGCCGTCCAGGCCTACTGCACTGCTTCGGCCTGTCT
>ENA-OQIQ01000780-OQIQ01000780.1-human-gut-metagenome-genome-assembly--contig:-NODE-780-length-17157-cov-3.214110_pt1 | contig 17157 bp, 14 predicted proteins | sample MGYA00242584_ERZ504749 | MGnify/ENA primary metagenome ERZ504749 (study PRJEB26092, sample SAMD00036436) | human gut metagenome | host: Homo sapiens | study: EMG produced TPA metagenomics assembly of...
CCCGTTACTGCCCGTCTATCGAGGATAAGGTGGTCCGGTTTGCCGCTAAGAAACGGCATCAGCTCTTTATCGAACCGGAGGGACTGGATACTCATGAAATGTATGTGCAGGGCATGTCCACGTCTATGCCCATTGATGTGCAGTATGCTTTTCTGCGGACGATACCGGGACTGGAGGATATGAAGATCATGCGTCCGGCTTATGCCATTGAGTATGATCTGCTGGATCCGCTGCAGCTGTATCCGACACTGGAAACGAAAAAAATCCCCGGTCTTTATTCAGCCGGACAGTCCAACGGGACGTCCGGATACGAGGAAGCAGCGGCTCAGGGACTGATGGCGGGGATTAATGCAGCGTTGAAAATCCAGCATAAGCCGCCGTTTGTGCTGACCCGTGCGGAGGCTTATGTAGGAGCCCTGATTGATGATCTGGTCACCAAGGGGACGAATGAACCGTACCGGATGATGACCAGCCGCAGTGAATACAGGCTGATCCTCCGTCAGGACAATGCAGATCTGCGCCTCACGGAAAAGGGGCATGATATCGGGCTGGTCACTGAAGAGCGCTACCGCCGGTTTACAGAGCGGAAGCGGAATCTGGAGGATGCCATGCATTATATACGGACACAGCGGTTTACGCCTACGGAGACGGTTAACGGAGCTTTGGCCAGGATGGGGACGGCCCCTATTTCTACAGGCGTCGGGGCGGATCAGATCCTGAAACGTCCTGAGGTTACTTACCGGCAGATGACGGAATTTATGGGATGTCCTGTATTTGACAGGGATACATCAGAGGAGATGGAGATTTCCGCCAAATATGAAGGATATATTGCAAGGCAGGAAGAGGCGGTGCGGAAGGCACAGCGGATGGAGTCCAAGCTGCTTCCTGAAAATATGGATTATGGAGATATCAAGGGGATTTCTATGGAGGCGCGGCAGAAACTGGACCGTGTCAAACCACGGTCTCTGGGACAGGCCAGCCGCATCTCCGGGGTTTCCCCGGCGGATATTTCTGTCCTGATGATTATTCTAGAGCAGCGGCAGAGGAGAGGGGGAACAAAATCGGAATGACGGACACTGAATTATTGAGGAGCAGCGGCGTGACAATGACCGCCAGTACGGCAGCTCTGCTGGCGGCTTATAATGAAGCGGTCATGAAGCGCAACAAGGCGGTCAATCTGACAGGATTCAAAGAGAAGGACCAGAGTCTGATGCGGAATGTGTATGATTCTCTGACGGTTTATGAGGAGGAATTTTTTCCTGTCAACGGGCGCTGCCTGGATATGGGAACCGGCGGGGGATTTCCCGGTATGGTGCTGGCCATCATCCGGCCGGATATGCGTTTCCTGCTGATGGATTCTCTGGATAAACGGATCCGGTTTTTGGAGGAAACCGCAGAAGAAATGCATATTAAGAATATCAGAGCGGTTCACATGCGTGCGGAAGAAGGCGGAAAGCGAAGAAAGCTCCGTGAAACTTTTGATGTTGTCACTGCCCGTGCTGTTAAATCTCTGCCGGTTCTGCTGGAATGGACCATTCCTTATGTCAAGGTGGGGGGGATCATGGCCGCAATGAAGGGACCGGCGGGGAAAAAGGAACTGGAGCAGTCGGGGAAGGTCCTTGAACTCATGGGAGGCGTATTGGAAAAGGAGAAAGATCTGCTCCTTCCTGACGGAAGCCGCCGCTGCATTTTCTATTTCAGGAAAGAAAAAGCGACTCCGAAGAGTTATCCCAGAAAAACAGGGATTGCAGAAAGAAATCCGATCATCGGATAGGATATGATAAAAAATGAATCATAAAAAAAAATTTTTCTTTTTGGGCAAGAAAAGTATACATACTCTGTTGGGATTTGTTATGGCGGCGGCAGTGATTATTCCGGGTCTGTCAGGTTGTCTGCGGGACGGCGGACCTTCTTTTCAGGACGGTGATCTGTGGGTCCGCCAGACAGCGGCGGCAGACAACGCTTCGGGGAGGAATGTTATGTGGCAGAGCCGCCGTGAAATGAAAGGGGCATCCCTGGACTACCGGAAAACTGACGGCGGAGAGGTTATGCATGCGGATGCAGAGTCTTCTTTTTATACGGGAAGCGGGGGGAAAGAGCCTGTTTCTTATTGGATTTATACAGTCCGTCTGAGGGAGCTTGTGCCGGACACAGCGTATGAGTACCGGATCCGCAGCGGAGAGGAGACAGGTCCATGGCATCCGATGAAGACTGACGGGGGCGGTTCTTTTGAGGTATTGGTTTATCCTGATTCCCAGTTTACTGATCCCGGTGTGTGGAAAAATACGGCGCAGCAGGGATTTAAGCAGCATCCGGAGGCCGCTTTTTTTGTGAATATGGGAGATCTGGTGGACAACGGGCAGAATATCGGACAGTGGAAGTCGTGGATGGACGGGGCGGAGGGAATTATTGACCGTTTAATATATTCAGTATACATCAGATTGTGTCTTTTTGCAGGACCGGCAGAATGATACAAAAACTTTATAGAAAAAAGACTTGACGCAGCCAAATGCATAGGTTACTATGTATTTACATAGCAATCTATGTTTCTCTGTTGTATTTAGTAAAGGAATGAATTCCATGATGAACAATACCTGTTTTTTAAAAGATTTTCAGACATCGGGACAGCGCCTTCTGACGAATGCGGATATTCCATGGTGGGTCGGATCTTCTTCAAAGGGGCCTGATCCGTATGAGGTCAGAAAGGGAAAGAAAAGAAGTCCCCGTAAAAATTCATCAGGCTGTTCCAAGTAATTTTCTTATGATTTCAGACTCTTCCGAAAGGAATCCTCAGACAGAGTTTTTTGACTGTACAGCTGCTTTTCCTATTTCCGATCTCCCGCTTATGTCACTGTCCAATGTTTTTGGCGGATGTATGGAAGAGCTCTTTCTGCGGTATCTTTCCGGGCGTTTGGTATGAGCCTCCGGATGTTGCCAGTCCTGCGGAAGTTCATGAAAAAGATCCTCCCATCTGCAGATGGGAGGATCGTGTTTTTATCAGCCGGTCTGATTTCTTCTGCAGAATTCCACAAGACGGCGGGCATAATCCCGTCCGATTTCACGGAAGCCTCCCGGCAGCTCGGCGCTGATCAGGGGGTGATAGAGCCGGTCCAGTTCCTGCAGTCTTTCGGGGGTCAGCCGGTCAGTGCCCATGGCGTATCCTTTTCCTTTAATTTCCATGGGCAGAGAAATAACAGGTCCTTCCGGGCCTCTGTGAAAGACGGGCATTCCCATGAGGCTCCCGGGAGGCAGGGCGTTCCGGATCTTCAGGTAAAAAAGGTACTTGGCAGTTTCAATCAGCCGGTCATCGACAGGATCCTCCATCTGCTGGATCTTTTCAGCCAGATCTTCCGCATCATGAACAACACGGAGTTGTTCCGGTGTGGGAATGTCCATATGGCTGACGGAGGGAAAGGGCATTTTTGTATCCGGCTGGAGGGCGATCATAAAACGGCGCAGCGGGTCGCAGTAAAGAAGGTTGTAAAGGATCTCCCAGCTTTCACCGCAGTGGGGACATGATACGGTGAAAAAGGAATGGTTCAAAATGCGTTCCCGTTCCGCAGGATGCAGGGCTGCATTCAAAACCGGCGGAAGGGACTGTGTCACTGTCCGGCGGCAGGCGGGACAGGTCAGGGTATGCAGGGACAGGGCGGCATCTGGCATAGGGCATCTCTCTTCTCTTTATTGATTTTGACTCAGGGGAACGGGGGATGTTCCGGAAGGGTGCACGGAGCGTGCATGCCACAGTCCCCGGGCATCCGGTTCTAAATCAAACTGCTGGTTTCCCACTGTCAGGGTAAACCAGGTTCTCCCGTTTTCTGAATGGCGGGACACGGTGAAACGGCTGCTTTCAGAAGTAAATTCTTTTTCCCATATAATAGCCCCAAATTGGCGTACTGTAACGGTCATCAGTGTATTTTGCCGTTTCATTTCAAAGATAGTCATCCGGCCTTCTCCGTCGTTGTAAAAGAAACTGGCGGAAGAGGAGGCTGATGAAGGAAATTGGTAGACGGTCATATGGGAGTCCGAACTGAACTGCCAGTCCGGAGGGATATCCGCTGCTGCAGAGGCGGTAAAAAAGGTTCCGGCAGACAGGGCTGCCAGAGATAACAGAAATAGACGTAGTTTCATGATGGATTCCTCCCGTTGGACGGGTCCTGCGGATCTTCGGAATCAGAAGGGGGCAAGTCCGTGGGACCGTGGAATTTTTCTGCTTTCATTTGGGTTTCCCACTCTCCGGTGGGCATAATTTTTCCGTCCATGCCCTTGATATAGCGGCGGGTCACAGGCAGAGAGGCGCCGGCCAGTGTGGGAAGGGTAAATCCGCGGCCGATGACGTCGGTGGTATTCATAATAAACAGAAAGGCATTGGGATCGATGGTGCGGATGAGCTGTTTCATCCGGGCGATCTGTGTCAGATTGATGATTGTAAAAAGAATTTCTTTTTCTTTTCCCGTAAAGGCGCCCTGCCCGTAAAGAAGGGTAGCGCCGTGGCCGATGTGGCGGATAATAGAATCGCTGATTTCCATGGGTTTCTCGGATACGATAAAAGCAGCTTTCCGCTGATCCCAGCCGATGACTACCCGGTTGATCACATTGGTGGCGATGTACATGCCGATGAGGGTGCATACGGCCAGCTCCAGCGTGAAAATAACAGCGCCCGCGGCTACAATCATGCAGTTCATGGCAAACAGGACATTGCCCATTTCCAGGTTGTAGTATTTTTTCATAATGGCGGCTACTACATCCATGCCGCCTCCATTGCCGTTATAGCGGTACAGAATACCGCATCCCAGTCCCATAAGGACGCCCCCGCTGATGGCGGACAGGACGGGATCTTTAATGACGGACAGCGTGGACAGGAAAGACAGGGAATCAATAAAAAACGACAGCATGACCGTGCCGTAGATGGTGATGATTAAATAAAATTTCCCCATATACCGCAGAGCCATGAACATAATTGGTATATTGAGCAGTATATTCATGGTGCCGATAGGCAGACCTGTCAGATAATAAATCATCATGGCTATGCCGGCTACCCCTCCTGAAAGGAACTGGTGGGGCACGAAAAAAAGATTGACACCGATACCGTATATGAGACAGCCTATGGTTGTTGCGATAATGGTGATAATATAGGAATTCATGGCGGGCCTTTCTGATTTGTCATTTGATTCGATATTTTATATAATCATAGATACCAAACGATACTTACCATTTATTATACACTACAGAGAAGGGACTGTTCAATTCATGAAATCGTCGGATTTCATTCAGGAAAAAGCGGCGGCCAAGATTAATCTGGCGCTGGCTGTAGGAAACAGAAGAGAGGACGGCTATCATGACATTGACACAGTCATGCACAGTATTTCTCTGGCAGACTGTGTGGAAATCAGGCCTTCTGACAGGATCGATGTCACTGTGGAGGGAGCCGAGCTTCCCCAGGGGCCGGATAATCTTGCCTATGCGGCAGCTTCTCTTTTTTTTAAAGAAACAGGGAAGGGCGGCGGGGCTTCCATCAGGCTGGAGAAGCATATTCCCGTGGCAGCAGGGCTGGGCGGAGGATCTTCCGATGCCGCGGCTGTTCTCCGCGGACTCAACCGCATGACCGGAGCAGGTCTCTCGGCCGGCAGGCTGAGGGAACTGGGGGCCCGTCTCGGGTCGGATATTCCTTTCTGCATTGAGGGGGGATGCGCCCGCTGCATGGGCCGGGGCGAAGAGATCCACCCGGTTCCTTTCTGGGATGAACTTTCTTTGGTTATATGCCGCCCGGATTTTCCGCTGAATACGCCGGAGGCTTATAAGGAGGCCGACCGCCGTCCGGGACGGGCGCTGCTTCATGCAGGACGGATGGAGGAAGCCGTCCGGCTCCGGGACGGAGAGTATCTGGCTTCTTCTCTTTTTAATGATTTTGAGTCTTTTCTCTTCCCCATCACACCGGCATTGAAGGAAACAAAAATTTATCTTAGGCAGTGGGGATGCCCTGTGCTGATGACAGGATCGGGATCGGCTTTTTTCCTGCTGGTCCAGGATATGGAGGCGGCGGCTGAAACGGCAGAAAAGATCCGTGCCAGACGGCCTGACTGGTTCGCACAGGCGGCCCGGACGATGGGAGATGTGTCACATGACGCGTAAAGAAATAGGAGAGCTGGCACCGATTCAGCTGGATTCCTGCAAGTCTCTGCGGAAGCTCGTGGTGGAAAGGCTACGCGAAGCGATCCAGTCATCCGTGCTGAAGCCGGGGCAGCGGCTCATGGAAATTCAGCTGGCGGAGGCGCTGGGGGTATCCCGCACACCAGTGCGGGAAGCTATGAGAGAACTGGAAATGGAAGGGTTTGTGATTATGATTCCCCGCCGGGGGACTTATGTATCAGATCTTTCTCTGAAAGATATTACCCAGGTGTTTGAAATCCGTACGGTTATGGAGGAACTGGCGGCCAGTCTGGCGGCGGTGCGCATTACGGAAGAGGAGCTGGCGGAGCTGGAGCGGATACTGGTTATGATCAGCGGGTATATCCGTGAGAACAATCAGGCGGATTTTCTTAAGGCCGATGTCCAGTTCCATCAGATTCTCTATGAAGCCAGCCGGAATAAATGGCTGATCGAAATCATTAATAATCTCCGCGACCATCTGATGAGATTCAGGTCTATTTCCACTCTGTATCCGGGCCGGCTCGCGCAGACCTGGGAGGAGCACCGGCAGCTGGTAGAGGCGATTGCATCACATAATGTGGAAAAAGCCAAAAAGGTGGCTGTCCTCCATATGACCAATGCGGAACGGACACTGCTGAAAGAAATCGAGCAGAATGAGGCAGCGGCGCAGAGCATCCGGGACGGTGCTGAGGACTGAGCTGAAAAAATAAATCCGCAGGGTCTGCACCGGCGGACATAAAAAATCTCCCATCAGATGACGGGAGATTTTTTGATGCGTTTTTTGTATTACTTGAAGTAGATAGAAGTCTGAAAACGGAAAATATTGCCCAGTTTATGACCGGCCATATTTTCAGCTTTGAATCCATAGGACAGTTCCATAAGAACTCCCTTTGTGGGAACGTACTGCATTTTCGCCAGATAGAATTTAGCGCCGCCCGCCTTTTGGCCGGGATTGGTTATTTTATCTGCCAAGTAGGCAGGAATATTTCCATTGTAAGAAGCGGGAATGCTGACAGGAAGCTTTGTGCCGTCAGGCAATATGGTTCCGGCAGGGATTTCTAAATTTATATTTTGGTTTTTGTAAATAGCGCCCATGTACTGATCAGCCACATCACTGGAGGAACCGCCGAAATAAGTGCCTGCCTCGCTGTAGACGTAGTCAACGCCGATGAGCATGGATTTCGGATACAGGGGATGGGCGGCGCCGTAGGAAATACCGTAGTTGTAGGCCATGGGCTTTTCATTATTCAGGGGCAGCTTTTTGTTGTTTTTCACGTATTCTCCATGGAGATTCAGAAACTTCCACGGATACCAGGAAAGGGCGGCGCCGTAAGCGTCTACGATATTATGAACCGGTCCCAGAGCGCGGAGTTTGTAGAGATGGCCTTCAAATTTCAGGGGCTTCGAATAGACATAGGAGGCAAAGACAGCCGGCACATCATCATCGGTATTGCCCGGAAGCTGTACATTATCCATGGGATAAAGATGAATATTAGAATATCCGGGTATTTGTGTATGAATGGTATAACCATGCATCATGGCCCCTGTGTAATTCGGGTTGATATCCACAGCACGTCCGTAAGCCAGGAGGAAACGGCCGCCGTCTACAGGAAGTCCGTCTTCCCGCGGCTGGGTTCCGATCTGCAGGCCCACGCCTTTGAAGCCGCCGTCATAGGTATAACCGGTGACGCCCATTTTGACAGGGAACTGGCCCAATACCGCCGCGACTTTTGCACGGGGGGTGTAGTAGGCGAAGAGACGGTTTAATGTGGTCTGGCTGTCCTGTTCTCCGTTGACTCCGGTGAGAGATTTTCCGGCCATGCCCATGAGAGTCTGGAACTGGGTTACAATGTGCAGCTTATCATTTACCTCGGAAATGGTGTTGATCCGGAGGCGGGCGCCGTATTCACCGTCTTTGCTGGAGCTGGATTTCCGGATATCGTCGTAGCGGTCCATGTAATGGACGCGTAATTCGCCGATAATCCGTGTGTTTCCCACTTTGTTCTCCAGGGCGGACACACGGACGCCGAGCTGTTTCAGTTCATCAGCATAAGCGGATGCCAGCTGTTCGACCTGGGCTTTCTGTTCACTGTTCAGCTGATCTTCACGGGCCATGAGGCGGGCGATGATCTGGGCCATCTCATAACGGGTGATGTTCTGCTGTCCTTTAAAGGTTCCGTCAGGATAACCTTCTACAACGCCTTCCTGGGATAACCGGGACACGGACTGGTAAGCCCAGTCGCTGCTGGACACATCAGTGAAGGGATTGGCGGCAGAGACTGTCACGGCAGCTCCGGAGAGAAAAGCGGCGAGGAGCATTTTTTTATATAGATGCTTCATGGGTATTAATATCTTCCTTTCTGGCAGAACGTATGTTTTTATGCATTCTCATTTAGAGAAGATTTTTTCATACATTTGATTAATTTTTTATAACAAAATTACGATTCATTATAGCGCATTACGAAGGATGAAGTCAATTATAGCAAGGATTATGACCAAAATCAGTAAATGAAAACAGAAATGGAATCAATGTTTGAATTATTTGCACGGCGTTTTTGCTTTCCGAAATGTAAAAATCCCCCCGGAAATGATTCAGGAGGGATTGCCGCCGTTTCTCTGTCCGGCGGATATGTTTCCGGATCAGCGGGATTCATGCTGAAAGAGCCGGGACAGAGCCGGCACTGTTTTCAGCAGAAAGACAGCGATCACTGTGCCGGCGCCGCAGGATACGGAGAAGACCGATACATAGAAAAAAGCGCCGGCAGAGGAGTTCAGGACCCAGGAGGCAATGGGGTAGGATACCAGTCCGCCGATCAGGGAGGTTCCTACGAATTCACCGGCCGCCGCGGCCCAGATGCTGCGGGTGTGTTTATAGAGGATTCCCGAGAGGAAAGCACCGATCATGGACCCGGGAAAGGCAAGAATGGTTCCGCTGCCCATGAGGTTGCGGAGAAGAGATGACGTGAAGGCGGCGCCTACGGAATATCTCGTTCCCAGCAGTACGGAGAGGAAGATATTCATCATATGCTGCAGGGGGAATGCACGGGAAACTCCCAGAGGAACGGAAAACAGGGGGGACAGGAAAACGACGGCGGCCGCCATCAGGGCAGCGGCTGTCCACGCACGAAGGGGTGAACGGGAAAGGGATGCATGATTCAATGTATTCATAAAGGACCTCCCGGTGAAATAAAAACGTCCCCCCAGTCAATCAGGAGACGTCTTTTTCTTTTATTATATCAAATTTCTTTCTGTCCGTCTTCCCGGATACGGTCCGGGATACAGGCGGCCAGTATACAGCTTATGATGAAACCGGCGGCAAAGAAGGGAATCCACGTCAGTCCAAACTGGTTCAGGGGAATTGATTTCATCCACAGGTCAATGGGCCCTAAATCCATTTTAGCTGTATGAAGGCCGTCATACAGGGCAGGAATGAAAGTGAATAATGTTGTTATTCCGTATACCAGACGCCGGCTGTGGAAGAGATGGTCCAAAAAAGTGAGAAGAATCAGGGCCACGGTCAGAGGATAAAGAAACATCAGCACGGGAATGGCGGCGACAATAATCGTAGTCAGTCCGAAAAGGGCAACCAGGAATGAGACAACGGAGAAGACGGTTACCCACATGGTATGGGAAATTCCCGGAAGGAGTTCGGAAAAGTAGGCGGCGCAGGAAGAGACCAGTCCGATGCTGGTTGTAATGCATGCCAGAAATACGATGGCTGCCAGCAGCAGGGAACCAAACTGTCCGAAGTAGAAATAGGCGGCCTTGGCAAGTACGGGCGCGCCGTTTTCCTGAATGCCGATGACGGAGACAGATGAGGCGCCGATATTGCAGAGAAAAATATAGATGACAGCCATCCAGAAGGAGGCCACCAGGCCTGACCGGAGCGTTGCCAGGGCAATGTCTGTTTCTGTGCTGGCGCCGTATTGTCGGACAGCCTGCACGACCAGAATTCCGAAGACAAGGGAAGCCAGGGCATCCAGTGTATTATAGCCGTCCAGCACGCCCTGAAATAATGCCAGGGTAGGTGTGGCATAGGCAGAGCCCGGGGCCTGCCAGTCGCCCATCGGCAGAAGAAGTGAGCGGATGATCAAAATAGCCAGAAAAAAGAGAAAAGCAGGGGTGGCAATTTTTCCAATTCGGTAGACCAGTTTGGAAGGCGTCATGGAAAACCACCAGCATATGGCAAAATAAATAAAGGCGAATCCGTATAGGACTGTATCGTGCATGGCGGGGCTGATGAAAGGGACGATGGCCATTTCATAGGTTACTGTACCTGTACGGGGAATGGCAAAGCAGGGGCCTATGGTTAAATACAGGGCAACGGTGAAAATCAGACCATATAAGGGATGCACACGTCCTGCCAGTTCCTGAAGATTACGGCTGCCCGAATAGCACATGGCGACAATTCCCAGAAGAGGAAGCCCCACTCCGGTAATCAAGAATCCAATGGTGGCCCAGGGCACATTCCATCCGGCATTCTGGCCTAAAAATACGGGAAAAATAAGGTTTCCCGCACCGAAAAACAATTTGAACAGCATGAGACCGATGGCGACAAAAGAGTAGGATAGAAATTTATGCACCTAGAAGGCCTCCTTTCTTAAAAATATAGAGATTCAAATCATTATGAATGAAAGGCATATGATTGTCAATATAAGTCATATATGCGTATTATGCAGAAAAAACATAGTCATTTCCGTAAAAAGGATATTTTATCATCAGAAATACGGCATAAATAGGGAAATGAAAGAGAATCATACGCAGAAACGGCCAAGATAGGGTTTTGGGGACAGATGAATATCAAAAATATTTGCGATGCTATGCCTTTTTGAAATGCATTAGTATGGGATGAATGATTATAAAATATATCAATACCGCTTTTCTATACTATGTTTATTCTGTTTGACTTTTAAAAAGAAATGGAATTATACTAAATAATAAAAATTAAAATTCTATGCGTTTAGGATAAGTTTCAGCCCGCTGGGGACGGAGGAGAAGGTCATGGGGAAAATGGGAAAAAACAGGGTGTTTTTGTATTGGATTCTGGCGCTGATTATGACAGCTCTTATGCTTCCGGCATGGGGATGCGGAAAGGCGGGACAGTCAGGCGGGGAAAGCCGGAGCGGTACTTATGAGGTCACTGATGCATCGGGCAGTGTCCTCACTCTGCAGGGAAAACCCCAGAAAATTGTCTCACTGACAATCAGTACCGACGAAATTCTGACGGCTTTGGTGCCGCATAACCGTATTGCGGCCCTGAGCCGGCTGGCAGATGATCCGGGGGTTTCCAATATTGCGGGGCAGGTGCAGGATATCCAGGGACGTGTCAGCGGGAGTGATGCTGAAAAGCTGGCAGCGATCCGGCCTGATCTGGTTCTGGTGTCGGATTTCATGGACAAGGGTATGGTGCAGTCCCTGAAGGATCTGGGACTGCCGGTTTATGTTTATAAAACTCCTCAAAGCACGGCAGATATTGAAGCGGTGATACGGAGCCTGGGGAAGGTTACGGGGGAAGAGAGAAAAGCAGATGAAATGGCAGACCGCATGCAGTCACAGCTGGACGCTCTGGCAAAAGCCACGGGAAATATTCCGGAGGCGCAGCGGAAGACAGTCCTTTATTATACGGGCAGCGGGATTTATGCCATGGGGCAGTCTTCTTTTCAGGATATCTGCCGTTATGCAGGGGTCCGTGATGTCACGGATTCGCTCCATCTGACACAGGCGGCGCCTCTTTCTGAAGAGACCGCTATCCAGCTGAATCCGGATGTAATTATTGTAGAGAATTGGAATTATGACGGAAAGCATGATGCCCGGGAGAAAGTGCAGGAGATTCTGGATCAGCCGGCTTATCAAAGTACATCAGCCGTACAGAATAAACAGGTTTTTTTGATTCCTGGCGCCCATATCCTGGCGCTGTCCCAGTATATTGTCAAAGCATCGGAAGATATTGTACGTGATGTATATCCGGAGCAGTTTCAGGTGTATGAGAAAGAGGAAGGGAGGTGAGGATATTCTTTATGATGGGGACAAGTACGTAATATAGGGAGAAGTGCGTACTTATATATACATATGTTTTATAGAGTGAGAGGATGAGGAGTTTTTATATGGGAAAAACAGGGAAACAGAATCATGAAGTCAAAAATATAATCTGCGGTATCATAGTCTGTACTGCACTGGGGGGATTCACAGTTCTCGCGGAGGAGCCGGCAGAATACAGTCTTCAGCAAATGGTGGTTACAGCAACAAGGTATGAAAAGGCAGATCTGGACACACCGGCATCTACTACTGTGATTACGCAAAAAGAGTTAAAGGAAAAAGGATATAATACTGTTTTTGAGGCGATTGAGCATACACCGGGAGCATCCGCCTATGCCTATGCAACCGGCGGAGAGGGTTATGGCGGGATGTATGCCCGCATCAATTTAAGGGGATTTGATAAGGGTACGCTGGTTCTCGTCAACGGCATGCCGGTGAATTTAAAGAATTATAATTCGATTATTTCAGCCATTCCTGTATCGGCGGTGGATCATATTGAGATTGTCAGGGGATCTAATGCCGTTATGTATGGGACACAGGCTATCGGCGGCGTGATTAATATTATTACAAAAACTGCGCAGTCAGGGAAACCGTCAGCCAGTATCAGCGGAGAATTGGGGAATTATAACAGCCATTATGAGGCGGGGATTACCACTGACCGGTTGGTGCTTGGCGTCCGGAAAGAATATATGGATAGTTTTCCTTATATGAATAAATTGTTCTCGCAAAGTACAGACAGGAAATATAAAGATAAGGAAACACGGGATTCTGCTTTTATGAGTTACCGCCTTACAGATGAGCTTACGCTGAATTATGCTTACAGCCAGTTGAACAGTCATTTCAAAGCGTACAAATATGATGGAACAACAGGAGGGTGGACCAAGCTTTCTAAAAATTATTTTTATAAGGATGATCAGCAGACCGGAAGTTTGATTTACCGGAATCAGAGCGGCCTCCGTTCCGCAGTTTCTTATACAGCAGATAAATTCAGAGCCCATGGAGGTTCTGACAGCAGTACGGATGAACACTCTTATACATGGGATACACAGAAAGAGTGGAATGTCGGTGCTGGAAATGATGTTTTAATCGGCGGTTTTACCATGGGGAAGGAGTATTTCAGACAAAACAGCGGAGATCATACAGGCAGTTTTTCCCGGAACAGTTATGCGCCTTATTTGTCATATACTAAAAATTGGAATCAGCGTTTCAGCACCATTCTTGGTGCAAGGGCCAATTTTGTGGAAAAGAATACGTATGATGCATCGCAGCGTATTTTTCTTCCGCAAATTCAGACTTTGTATAAAATCAGAGATAATTTATCGTGGTATATCAATGTTGGGAAAGCATTTCAAATGCCTGATACAGGATCTCCTTTTTATGGGACTAAAGTCTCGCATGCTGTTAAGTTGAATCCGGAAAAATCCTGGAATTATGAGACAGGAATGAAATATGATGACGGCATGCAGTCTCTTAAATTGGCCGTATTTCACATGAATGTGAAAAATATGTTTAAATGGGTCAAGGAAGATACTGTGATTGCTGACGGGGATCCAAACACCTATATTCAGATTAATGCGGACCGGTTTAAAAATACAGGCATTGAAGCAGTATACGGGCGCCGTATCAATGATGCATGGTCATGGAATGTATCCGCTACATGGGCCGATCCGAAAAGTAAAGAGGACGGAAGTTCATGGAGCCAGGAAACTGCCAAACAGCAATATACAGCGGGGCTGAATTATCATAAAGGAAAATGGACGGCCGATCTGGACTTGCTGGCTTTAGCAGAGCAGCCCATGTCGAATTATACAAGAACTGGAAAATCTGCATCTTCCGCAGGAGAGGATCACCGGATCGACAACCGGTATGATATCAATTTTACCGCACGGTGCCAGGTGACGCCCCAGGACAGCATCAGCGCAGGATTCTATAATATATTGAACCGGAAAAATCCGGTCAATATTTATGAATACTATGAATTGCCTTTCAATTTCAGAATTGGGTATTCTCATAATTTTTAATATACAATAATTACTTTATAGCGGGAATCCCCCTGTGAAAGCTTTCACAGGGGGATTCCCGCTATTTTTCCATATTTGGTTCTAACGGAAGACCGCGGGTATTTTATGGATCAGCCAAAGCAGCTTGTTGTCCAAAAAGGATATAATAGTATCTGGTGGTTTTATGAATATTTGTATATAACGCCATACAGTCCAATTTTATGGGGCGTTTTGAAAGGAATGACATAGATGAATTTTCCCCGGATCCGGGATATCTGCAGTTCTGCGTTTTGTTTGAAGGCATGGCGTGATGCATTGTTGTTTATGATAGGGTTTACTCTTTATCTGTACTTTCTTCATACGGATCTTATGAGATGGATTGCAGTGAGAGATCTCCTGATCATGACGGTTATTCTTGTTTCTGCGCAGACCGGTGCGGGCCATACGCTGTGTTCAAAGTTCTGGCAGCCTGCATGGGTTCCCTTTTTTCTGTATTTGGGCATATATCCTTATGTCTGGGGCGCCACATCCACCGAGATTCCTTTTCAGCGGATGCGGCCTGAGCTTTATGCTGCTTTTTTTCTCATGCTGGGTATGGGATTGGTTTTGGCATGGATTGAGAAAATACATGCCGGGAGGGCCTGGGCTGTTGTTTACGGGCTGGCCGTGACGGTTTTTTCTCTGTTTCCTGTTTTATATATGGCACATTATATTTTGTATGGCGCCCGTCTTGACTCAGATACAATGATGGCGGTTTTGACAACGAATCCGGAAGAAGCGTCCGAATTTATTTCACATCAGACGGGGTGGGGCCTGTTTGCAGGCGCAGCAGCCGGGTGCCTGGCTTATATCGGTGTTCATGTATGGATGGCCGGACGGCGGAGGCAGTATGCAGTATTGACTGAACGGAAGACCGGTCATAGGTATTTTTTCGTTTTTCTTTCGATATTAACGGTATGGGGAATGATTCATTATATGGGAACAGCATTTCCTTTCCAGCAGATTGCCGATGCCCGTTCCTATCTGACGGATATTCACCGTTTTCAACAGCAGTATGACCGCAACGCAGAAAATATACGGCTTGTTTCTTCGTCTCCAGCCAAGGGAACAGTGATTCTTGTGGTGGGAGAAAGTGAAACACGGGATCATATGAAGGCTTTCACACCGTCCTATCCTTCAGATACAACGCCATGGATGACATCCACTGTTTCACAGCCCGGATATTTTCTGTTTTCCCGTGCTTATTCCAATTTCCCGCAAACGATTCCTTCTCTTTCCATGTATCTGACCAGCAGCAATCAGTATAACGGACAGGATCTGGCCGATTCTGTCTCTATTATGGATATTGCCCGCATGAAGGGATACCGGACTTACTGGATCGGCAACCACAGCCGGTCTGCCACAGGGAACACGCCTGTATCGGTGATTGCACAGCGTGCACAGCAGGTGTATTGGACGAAAAATGCACCCGAGTATGATGAAAATATTATGCCTTTCCTGAAACAGATTCCTGCGGAAGGCGCTAATTTCGTGGTTATCCATATTATGGGCAGCCATGTGCAGTATACCAACCGTGTTCCCGATGATTTTATGTATCAGGGGCAGTCAGAAGGAGGAGAGAACGGGACGGATTATGACCGTACGGTGGCTTATACGGATCAGATTCTTCATGAAATATTTGAGTATGCCCGTCAGAATATGAATCTGCAGGTGATGGTTTATGCGCCTGACCACGGGGAAGATATGCATTACGGACACGGGACCAGCCGGTTCCTCTTTGATATGGTGCGTATTCCTCTGTGGATTTATTTGTCTCCCGCATACAGAGCTGCTTATCCTGAAAACGCGGATATGCTGAAAAATCATGAAAATGCTTATTTTACCAATGATCTGATGTTTGATACGGTCTCAGGCCTGATCTGGGGACAGAGCAATTATTATGCTTCCCGGTATGATTTGAGCAGTCCTGATTATTCTCTGCCGCTGGAGGAAGCCAGAACGCTTCACGGCAGAAGAGCCATTTCGGAGGATCCGGCACTTCATTCTTAAAACGGAAAAGCCAGGATTCAGTCTGCCCGGCAGAATCGGATGAACCAGTCCGGTTCTGTCGGGATTTTTGAATAACATGCCGTAAGAAGGATATCCCGTATGTCGGGGAAAATATCTGTATCACTGAATTTTACGGGACTTATTTTTATGATGTTTTCCGTGCAAAATGATATAATAAGCAGGTGAAATGATCATAAAATAGACATCATATATCAAGAAAAGAGGACTTTTATGAAACAGGTACTGCTCGACGGTCTGTCGTGGACGGCAGGGGTCACTGCCGTTATGATGGCGGTGCTGAAAATGGGTGGTGATTTTCCTACTCTGCAGAGTTTTCTGTCTCCCCGTCTGCTGACGGCCGCAGGAGTGACTTGGGTCGTTTTTACAGGATTATTCAGTCTGTTTAAAAAATCGTTTTTGAAAAAATATGCGCTGTGGGCGCTGGGGATTCCTCTTCTCTGGACTGCTGTTTTTACTTTTGCTTATGCTTTTGCCGGACTGCCGGAGAAAAAACATCTCGGTGATTATTACATGGTCAGCGCCCTCCTTTTTTCACTGCCTTATATTTCAATGGCATGGACAGCCCGCATCAAGCGGGGCCGGACGCTGTGGATGGTGATTCAAGGGACTGCCGCGGCACTGATGGTCATTATTCCTCTGATTTATCTGGGGTATTATTTCCTTTTCGGCGGAGAAATGGACATGTTTGCCATGATGGCGGTCTTATCTACCCATGTGACAGAGGTGGAAGCTTTTATACAGACTGTCGGATCACCGGGCATGGCGGCAGGCGCCGGTCTGCTCACGGCGGCTGTTTTTGCCGCGTGCATTTTGGGAGTGCGGCGGGTTATGAAATCAGCAGCGGGAGAGGTCCTGATTTTCCGGGGAAATTCAATGCGGTTCCGGATTCTGCTGGTTTTCC
>ENA-OQIQ01000817-OQIQ01000817.1-human-gut-metagenome-genome-assembly--contig:-NODE-817-length-16340-cov-8.824510_pt1 | contig 16340 bp, 9 predicted proteins | sample MGYA00242584_ERZ504749 | MGnify/ENA primary metagenome ERZ504749 (study PRJEB26092, sample SAMD00036436) | human gut metagenome | host: Homo sapiens | study: EMG produced TPA metagenomics assembly of...
ACACTTCCTGCTTCCGTTTTATCCGGGATAAAAGGAAAAGATATTTCCCTGAATCTTGATATGGAGAATGGTTTCATATGGAAGATCAACGGTACTTCCATTACAGCAGAAACACCTGCAGATACCGATCTTTCTGTTACAAACACAGCAGAACATATTCCAGCAGTATTATACAGCCTGATCTCCGCAAACCAGAATAATTTCGGTTTCCATCTTGGAAGAAGCGGAGTTTTTGATTTCCCGGCTGTGCTTTCTGTAAAAACAGATGTCTCCTGTGCAGGACTTATGGCAAATCTGTTCTGGTATGATGTTGAGAATGGGGTTCTGCAGTGCATCCAGACTGTAACGGTAGGCGGTGCATTTGAGCGCAGTATTCCATATGCTGACTTTACCCTTTCCAAAGGACAGGATTATTTCATAGCATTTGGTACAGAATCTCTCAATGGCAGAGTCATTCACACAGACGGAAGTATCACAGATGAAAACGGTGCATACCTGCGACCTGCAGACACAAAGATTTCCAGCCACTCCATTGACAGAAATAAATTAACTGTCAAACTTTCCAAAGGATGTGCAGGTGCTCAGGGTTATGACTTCGTGATCAGTAAGAAATCAAACATGATTCAGACAGGAAAGTTCAGCAAAACAGTTTCCTCAACAGGCAAGCCACAGGCATCTTTCCGATATCTGGCAAAAGATACCTGGTATGTGGCAGCCCGAAGCTGGGTTCTGGATACACAGGGCAATAAGGTCTATGGTTCCTGGACAAAGATTAAGAAGATTAAGATCACTGTTATTACACCACAGCAACCAAAGATCACGGATATTACTGTAAAAGGAAACACAGTAACTGTTACTTACACAAAATGCAAAAATGCCACAGGTTATGAAATCCTGCTTGGAACCAAATACAAGACTTCCGCAGGTGAGAAATATCCGGTTAAGAAATATGTGAAACGTACAGAAGGCAAAAATACCGTAACTGTAACCTTTACAAACGTAAAGAAAGGCAACTGGTATGTGACAGTACGTTCCTGGAATAGAACCTCCAAGAACAAGTCCAGAGTTTACAGTCCATATTCCGCAATGAAGAAATTCAAGACAAAGAAATAGCTTCTGTTTCTTAGATGTTACAGTGAAATGATAAAACATGATATCATCTGAATATAAAAGCAGAGCAGAAACAGTTTTAATGCTGTTTCTGCCCTGCTTTTGTCTGATTTCAATGGGAATTTTTTACATTGCATTTTTGTCTTTCCGTCTGGGATTTTTATTAACTATTGGTTAGTTTTTTTCGTTCCAGTAATCTGTTTTTTGCTTCAGATCAATATTTTTACTGAAAAATACAGGATTCTTTTTCTGCTGAATCTGTATTTCGTAATCTTTTAATGTTTTTACTACAGTATTGGACAGTATCAGGATCACCGGAATGTTGATCAACGCCATTACCCCCATTAATACGTCGGAGATATGCCACAGTAATGTCATTTCCATACCTGCACCCCAAAATACCGCCAATGCTGATACAATGCGAAATCCTGTCATAAATTTCCTGTCCGGTTGTTTTTTATGAATATAAGTCAGCAGATTGTCACAATAGAAACAATTTCCCAATAATGTGGTGAAAGCAAATAATACCATGGCGATCATGATAAAATATGGGCCAAAAGAACCAAGTGTCTTGTGAAGTGCTGCCTGCACCCATGGTGCACCCTGAAGTTCTTTTGCAGGTATCACACCAGATACCAGACACATCATGGCAGTTGCAGTACACAATAATAATGTGTCAATAAACACAGACAACATTTGTACAAGTCCCTGCTTGACCGGATGGCTGACTACTGCAGACGCTGCTGCATTTGGTGCAGAACCAATACCTGCTTCATTGGAATACAGACCTCTTCGGATTCCCTGCATCATGGCCGATCCGGCAAAACCGGCAAAAATGGCTTTAAAGTCAAATGCTTCTTTGAAAATCTGTGCCATGACTGACGGAAGCTGTCCGATGTTCAATACTACGACCAACAGAGATACCAGAATATATGCAATTCCCATAAATGGAACCAGGGTAGAGGTTACTTTCACAATTCTGTTACCGCCACCCAGCAGACACCATCCCATTACCAGTGACAGAATTCCTCCAATGATCCAGGGCGTAATCTCTGCATTGTAAAATGGCTGGCTGGCAAAGGTAGACTGAAGATTGTAAGAAGCCAGCATATTAAATCCAAATGCATAAGTTAGGATCATGGCTATACAGAAAACCACAGCCAATTCTCTGCTGTGCAGTGCTGCTTCTATATAATAAGCTGGACCACCATAACACCTGCCATCTTCCCCTTTTTTCTTATATATCTGTGCCAGTGTGCTTTCTGCTAAAGCTGATGCACTGCCAAGAATGGCAATGATCCACATCCAGAATACGGAACCTACACCACCGATGCAGATAGCGGAAGATACTCCCACAATGTTGCCTGTCCCTACACGAGATGCTGTAGAGACCATCAGTGCCTGAAAGGATGACACACTTTCTTTTCCCTCTGGCTTCTCCATTACAGCATTACAGGCTTTCCGGAATAAACGTACCTGCGGAAATCTGGTCCGAATAGTAAAATAGATACCGGAACCAATTAATATCACAATCAGCAATTTGCTGTAAAGAAATGTGTTGATTGTGTCAATGATCGTTTCGAACATAAATTCTCCTCTCAACAGAATTTTTATCATAAGTTACTGTTCTGTACATGACAGATACATCGGGCAAAAAGCCCAGATTATTACTATGATACAATATTTTTGCTTCTTTGAAAAGGAAATCTTTCATTGCATAAAAATTACAGTTGGAGCTTTTTGATATAATTATCCAAAAAAATGGAAAAGTAATTCTTATCGAGATCAAGCGGGATAAGCTTGCTTTGTCATTCCTGATACGGAATCCCCTAACACCAATGTACCTGCAATGTTGAAGGTATTCTATTTTCCACAGATTACAAAACCGAAAGAAAAATATGTTAAACTAAAGAAAATGCCAGAGGAGGAAACGCCTTATGATAAGAAAACAACTCTTAATCGGAATACTGGCAGCTATGACTGCCGCACTGCCAGCTGTCGGCATATATGCCGGTTCCGCAGAAGCCAGTGAAATCCAAAGCAGCAATGAAGACACGGTGTCCGGTAATAAAGGAGCCAGTATCGACAAAGTCGTGACATTACAGAATTCCGTAAAAATGACAGACCAAATCTCTGCGGCAGTCAATGGGGAAAATATTATGTTCAGTCCCACAAGCCTTAATTTTGCGCTGGGCATGATCGCAGAAGGTGCAAAAGGAGAGACAAAAGAAGTTCTATGTAATTACCTGGGAACCGATGATTTTGCATCCTATGCAAAGGAATATCTGAACAAGATTAAAGAATACAATACTGAAGATGAGAGTTACGGATATAAGTCAAAATTAAAGATTGCAGATGCAGTCTGGGTGGATAATAATCTGACATTACAGGAAGAATTTAAAAATTCAGTAACGAACGGTTTTGGGGCTGAAGTGGAAAATGTAGATTTTTCCGCTGCAGAGAAAACATGCGGTATCATTAATTCCTGGTGTGACAAAAATACGGAAGGGCTGATCCCGAAAATCATAACCCCGGATCTGATCAATGATACTACCGGACTGTGCTTAACTAATTCACTATATTTTGAGTCCGGATGGAGTGGAGAACCCTGGAATGTTTCTGATACAGAAGAGAAGTTTGGAAACAATGAAAAGACAAAATACATGACCTGTGCCGGAGACAGGTATTATGAAAATGATAAGGCAACAGCATTTGACAGGGAGTATGCAAACGGACTGAGTTTTGTCGGAATCCTGCCTGTCGATGAAGGCGATTTTACACTTGAGGATCTGGATATTGGTGGACTTCTGAAATCTCAGCCAGAGTATGACGAAGTACAATGTAAGATGCCAAAACTTGATTTTGAGACTACCGTCATCCTAAATGACATACTCTCAAGCCTGGGGCTTGATAATATATTTTCCAGCAACGCTGATTTCTCCGGTATTGCAGACAAAAATGTAAATGTAGATACGATACTGCAGAAAACAAAACTGGAACTGGATGAAAACGGCACGAAAGCAGCAGCAGTGACAGCAGTTATCATGGAATGTATGTCAGCTGTAGAGGGGAAAGAACCAGTTATCAAAAATGTGGAACTCTCTCGTCCTTTTGCCTTCCTGATCTATGACAGGAGCAATGACGAAATACTGTTTATGGGAAAAGTAATGACAGTTTCCTGATGAAAAGGGGATGCCATGCGTGGCATCCCTCTTCATGAATTATTTTTTTCTGTTCTCAAAATAAACAAAACGGTCAATTGCATCCAGAATATCTTTAAAAGTATCCCTTGGAGCCTCCTCTATATAGGATTTGAGGATTTCAGTTTCGTTTTTACGGAATCTTCCGTAAAAGATATCATATAAATTATGTCCGCGGAGACAGATACGGATTTCTTCCATATGTTCTCTGATATCTGTAGTATTTTTGAGAGCATGGCCGATCATTTCTGTGAGATGCTGACCGCTTTTTAATTTGTATAGATATTCATTCCACTTTTTCAACAGGATTTCGTAGAAATCATCCTCACTTTTTATCACTCCGATTTTTTCCATTATCTTCGGATCCAGGAAATAATTCTCAAAGGAATAATACTTCAGGATCAGAACATTTTCTCGAGTCACACGCGGCAGTCTGTCCATATCCTCACGGTTACGAGCCTCATAATACCTGCACAGGGAAGAAGCCAGTTCTTCTGCATCTTTACCATCCCCATCCCGGATCATCAGGAAATTATCACGCAGATATGTCTGATTGATATATTTAAGATTGGCATAAGTTTTTATGTTAGTGCAGCTGTTAGTAGAAATAATGGAAATCCTTGACAAATTTCCTTTCTGATCGTAAATTTCAGAATAATATTTTTCCAGAAGCAGTGGCAGCCGGCTTTTGTCCTGTTTACCTTCCACAATAAAGACAAAGCTGACATTCAGAAGGTCACTGGCAGTAAATCCCAGATCATCCAGGATTGCAGAAAGATTTGTATGGCTTCGGATCACTGAATATCCATCCTCATCCAAAACCATCTGACGAATCTGCCTGCTGTTAAACTGGAACAGCAGATTTGGGGAATGTGTTGTAAAAATAACCTGGCTTTTTCTGGAAAGTCTGTACAGAATTTCACTGGATTTCTTCTGTAAGGTAGGGTGCAGGAAAATCTCCGGATCTTCCATAAGAATCATTCCAGGGACACGTTCTTCATCCTCCAGATAGGATTCCAGCAGAGAAAGCATATAAATACTGCGCATTCCTTTTCCCAGAGAAGAAATATGTTCCGGTACGTGCGACTCTTTTGACTCCAGATATGCATTTACCTGAAAAATCCTGTCTGTATTGCAGGTCAATTCATAACAGATGGTTCCAGATGTACCGCCGTTTTTATGAAAGTTTTCGTTGACTCGCTGAGAAAAACTGTCAAGATTCAGTTGGTACAATTTATATTCTAAAAGTTTCTCAGTCTCAAAAGCATTTAGCTGAGACGGCATTTTTTGATTTATCAGTCCGATACAGGAAAAACAGTGATTGCATTTCTTGGAACGGTCAAAAAGGCAGCAGTCGGCGCGCATCTGATTCAGCAGATCATCTTCCATAAATGATAAGAGACTATCCTGAATTCCGTTCAGATCACGTTGACTGTCCAGATAATATATCTTTGGAAAAACTTCTCGAATGGCAGGATTGTTTTTGTGATATCCATCCGACAATCGAATACGCCCATTGTAATTAGCAATGTAGGAAAATGTCAGCATATTACCTTTATAGGATGGGAGCTTTTTCTGAAATTCCCTCATCCAGATTTCCATTCTCCGGTAGGAACTGACTTTACGGAGTCTGTGAAGAAGTTCCAGGTCTTCCTGTGTGATTTCAAGAGTGATATCAATCTCTATATTTTGTTTTTTTTCATTAAAATCAGTTTCTGCAATCTCGTATTGCCCGCCTACTGCGCAGAGCGCGCTGAGAACTGCTGTTTTTCCCACGTTATTTTTTCCAACCAGTATTAAGGCATTTTCTATATCACAGATTTCAAGACTGCGAATGTATCGGAAGTTTTTAATGTGAAGTTTCTGGATACGCATAAGATTCCCTCTCTTTTTTACAGAATTGTACGATTTTTATAAAAATCAAAGACTATTCTGATAGATTTCCATATATGAGAATACTATAATTATAGCATCTGCAAAAGTAAAAAATCAATCGGAAACAATGTAGTTCTTGCATCTTCTATTTATTCATGTTAAAATCTTAAGATGTCAAAAATACAATATATATGAGATAAAAAACAGTAGTGAGCTGTTATGAAGATAGGAGATAACAATTAAATGGCAATGAGTCCGATGATGCAGGAATACTGCAAGACAAAGGAACAATATAAAGACTGCATTCTATTTTACCGTCTGGGAGATTTTTATGAAATGTTTTTTGATGATGCATTGCTTGTCACCAAGGAACTGGAGATTACCCTTACAGGAAAGGACTGCGGATTAGAGGAGAGGGCACCCATGTGTGGTGTCCCTTATCATGCTGCGGAGACTTATATTAATCGTCTGATCGAGCGGGGTCATAAGGTAGCAATCTGTGAGCAGGTAGAGGATCCTAAAAAAGCCAAAGGACTGGTAAAGCGTGAGGTTGTAAGGATCGTAACCCCAGGAACCACACTGGATGCTGCTGCTCTTGATGAGACAAAGAATAATTACCTGATGTCTATTGTGTCTATGGAAGAACATTTCGGATGCGCTATTGCAGACATTACAACAGGTGACTGTTTCCTTACTGAGGTGGACAAACCTCAGAAACTTCTTGATGAGATCAATAAATTTGTTCCTGCAGAGATTATCTGTAATGATTCTTTTTATATGTCTAATATAGATACAGATGACTTGCAGAACCGTCTTGGGATTTGTGTTTTTTCATTGGATTCCTGGTATTTCGATGACGAGTTGTGCCGCCGCACACTAAAAGATCATTTTCATGTAGGTTCTCTGGAGGGATTGGGCGTTGGTGATTATGACTGCGGGATCATTGCTGCAGGAGCTCTTTTCTTATATCTGAAAGAAACCCAGAAAACAGCCTTGTCCCATATGACAACTATCCGTCCCTATGCAGCAGAGAAATATATGCTTATTGACAGTTCCAGTCGCAGGAATCTGGAACTTGTGGAAACCCTGAGGGAGAAACAGAAAAGAGGTTCTCTTCTCTGGGTACTGGATAAGACAAAAACAGCAATGGGGGCAAGAACTCTCCGCAGTTATGTGGAGCAGCCACTGATCGACAGAGATGAAATCGAACAACGTCTGGAAGCACTGGAAGAGTTAAATAAAAACGGAATGCTCCGGGATGAGATCAGGGAATATCTGGGACCTGTTTATGACCTGGAACGACTGATCAGCCGTATCAGTTATAAGTCAGCTAATCCGCGGGATCTGATCGCTTTTGCTTCTTCACTGGAAATGCTTCCATATATAAAACAGGTATTAAAAGAATTTAAGACTCCCCTGCTTCAGAAAATTTATGAAGATATGGACTCTCTGGAAGATGTAACAGATCTGATTAAACGTGCCATCGTGGAAGATCCGCCTCTTGCACAGAAGGATGGAGGCATTATTAAAGAGGGCTATAATGAAGATGTAGATAAATTCCGCCGTTCCAGAACAGATGGCAAAAAATGGCTTTCCGAACTGGAAGCAAGGGAACGTGAGCGTACCGGTATCAAGACAATGAAGATTAAATATAATCGTGTATTCGGTTATTCACTGGAGGTTACCAATACATTTAAAGACCAGGTACCTGACAACTATATTCGTAAGCAGACACTTTCTAATGCAGAACGTTACATTACACAGGAATTGAAGGAATTGGAAGATTTAATTCTTGGTGCAGAGGACAAGCTTTATGCGCTGGAATATGAATTATTCTGTAATGTGCGTGATACTGTCGGTAAAGAGGTTGTGCGTATTCAGAAAACAGCCAAGGCAGTAGCCGCATTAGATGTGTTTGCTTCTCTTGCACTGGTTGCAGAACGAAATCATTTTGTGCGTCCAAAAACAAACACAACAGGTGTGATTGACATCAAGAATGGCCGTCATCCGGTTGTAGAGCAGATGATTGAGAACGATATGTTTATTGCAAATGATACATATCTGGACAACCATAAAAAAAGGGTATCCATTATCACAGGTCCAAATATGGCAGGTAAGTCTACATATATGAGACAGACTGCCCTGATCGTACTGATGGCACAGATTGGAAGCTTTGTCCCTGCTGAAAAAGCAAACATCGGAATTGTTGACAGAATCTTTACACGTGTAGGTGCATCAGATGACCTGGCAAGTGGTCAGAGTACATTTATGGTGGAGATGACAGAAGTTGCTAATATTTTGAGAAATGCAACTGCAAGAAGCCTTCTGATCCTTGATGAGATTGGACGTGGTACGAGTACTTTCGATGGACTTGCCATTGCGTGGGCGGTAATCGAACATATCAGCAACACCAAGCTCTGTGGTGCCAAGACTTTATTTGCAACTCATTATCATGAGCTTACCGAGTTGGAGGGAAAAATCCCAGGAGTGAATAACTACTGTATTGCAGTTAAAGAAAAAGGAGACGATATCGTATTCTTACGTAAAATTGTTCAGGGTGGTGCAGATAAGAGCTATGGTATTCAGGTTGCCAAGCTGGCAGGTGTGCCTGATTCTGTAATCCAGCGTGCGAAGGAACTGGTAGAGGAGCTCAGTGATGCGGATATTACGGCAGCAGTAAAGGATTTAACCACGACGAAAAAGAAGAAGCCGGTATATGATCAGATGGATATGGCACAGATGTCCCTGTTTGATACCGTTAAAGATGATGACATCATAGAAGAAATCAAGGGTCTTGATATGGGAAACATGACTCCTATCGAGGCAATGAATACACTTTATAACCTACAGAACAAGATTAAGAACAGATGGTGATAAAAGTTGAGAAAAATCGCAGTATTAGATCAGCAGACCATAGATAAGATTGCTGCCGGTGAGGTAGTGGAACGTCCGTCCTCCATTGTGAAGGAGCTTGTGGAGAATGCAATTGATGCAGGAGCAACTGCTGTAACAGTGGAGATCACAGACGGCGGCAAAAAGATGATACGTATCACAGATAATGGCGGGGGTATGGAAAGAGATCAGGTACCCCTGGCATTTTTGCGTCATGCCACCAGTAAGATTGAGAAGGTTGAGGATCTGGAACACATTGCGTCTCTTGGATTTCGCGGTGAGGCTTTGTCCAGTATTGCCGCTGTTGCACAGGTGGAACTGATCACAAAAACTCCATCTGCATTAAGCGGAGTCCGCTATGTGATCAATGGTGGTGTACAGGAGTCTTTAGAGGATATGGGGGCTCCGGAAGGAACTACTTTCCTGGTGAGAAACCTTTTTTATAATACACCTGCAAGAAGCAAGTTTCTGAAATCAGATACTACGGAGGGAAATTATGTCAGCACTTTGATGGAACAGCTGGCATTGTCCCATCCTGAGATTTCTTTTAAATATATCCAGAATAAACAGGTGAAGCTTCACACATCCGGTAATTACAATATAAAAGATGTGATCTATAATATATATGGAAGAGATATTACCAAAGCACTTCTTGAAGTATCCTACGAGAATGATTTCATGAAGATTGAGGGTTTTGTGGGAAAACCGGAGATTTCCAGAGGCAACCGTACTTTTGAGAATTACTATATTAACGGACGTTTTGTAAAGAACCGGATCATTGCAAAGGGGATAGAGGATGCCTATAAGGGTTTTCTCATGCAGCATAAGTTTCCCTTTGTTTCTCTTCATATTCAGATGGAGGGAAATGATTTGGACGTAAATGTACATCCAAGTAAGATGGAAGTACGGTTTGCCAGAGGAACGGAAGTTTACGATGCCGTTTATGAGACAGTTCATAAGGCGCTTACTACAAGAGAAATGATCCAGACAGTACCTTTTGGAAAAGAAGAACCGGTAAAGAAACTGTCGTCTGTGGTGAAACCGGGGGATGTACCGGAGCCATTTGAAATGAAACGTCGTGCTGAAATGCCGGAGTATCGAACACAAGTAGCGAATACAGTTAATCGTACTTCGAATGTGTCGATAAAAGGCAATGATAGGACAGTATCTGCACCAGGTACTGCTATGGATAAAAAACAGATTTCTTCTTATTCAACACTTCCGCGAGGAACTATCACTATGGCGGAACAGGCAGTACGAGAGCAAAAGATTTATCAGACAAAAGATCCTTTTACAAAAGCAGAGGAGAAGCTTTTCGAAGGAACAATAAACGATAAAAATATACATGAAAAACAGCCTGATGCAATGCAGGTAAATATGTCACAGGAAGTAGAGAAACAGCAAAAGCCACAACAGTTAGAATTGTTTGAAGAGAAACTTCTTGCTCCTGAATCCCGAAGCCGTCATCAGCTGATCGGACAGATTTTTGATACTTACTGGCTTGTTCAGTTTGAGGATAAATTTTTTATTATCGACCAGCATGCGGCACATGAAAAGGTTTATTATGAGCGTTTCGTAAAAAGGTTTCGTGAGCAGACAGTAGAATCCCAGTATCTCAGTCCGCCGCTGATCGTATCCCTGAATCTTCAGGAAGAAGCTCTTCTTAAGGCTAACCGTAAATATTTCGAGGATTTTGGATTTGAGATTGAACCATTTGGCGGTAAGGAATACTGTATCAATGCAGTCCCGGCCAATCTGTACGGTCTTACGGAGGAAGAACTTTTTCTGGAAATGCTTGACAATCTTGCTTCTGAGAAGGATAAGGATCCACTTGGAATCTTTGCTTCCAGACTGGCCACCATGGCATGTAAGGCTGCGGTAAAGGGAAATCATCAGATGTCCGACCGGGAGGCAAATGCATTGATCGATGAACTGCTTACACTGGAGAACCCCTATCACTGTCCTCATGGAAGACCGACGATTATTTCCATGACTAAAACAGAACTGGAAAAGAAATTTAAACGTATTGTATAGTTTATATAAAGGAGCTATTATGAAAAAGCCACTGATCGTTCTTACAGGACCGACGGCAGCAGGAAAAACCCATCTATCCATTGCTCTTGCGAAAGCAGTAAACGGAGAGATCATTTCTGCTGATTCCATGCAGGTCTACAAATATATGGATATTGGATCAGCTAAGATCCGGCCGGAAGAGATGCAGGGAGTAAAGCATTATCTGGTAGATGAACTGCTGCCTCAGGAAGAATTTCATATCGTGAAATTCCAGCAGATGGCAAAAGCTGCCATGGAAGAAATTTATGCCAAGGGGAAAATTCCTGTTCTGGTAGGAGGAACCGGATTTTATATACAGGCTATTACAAAGGATATTGATTTTACTCAGGCAGAGCAGGAAGACGGATACCGTCAGGAGCTGGAACAGCTTGCTGCAGAGAAGGGAAATGAATATCTGCATCAGATGCTTTTGGATGTTGATCCTGTCAGTGCCGGGGAAATCCACGCCAATAATGTAAAACGTGTGATCAGGGCACTGGAGTTTTATCATCAGAACCAGTCGCCGATCTCCGCACATAATCAGGAGCAGAAGGAACACGAAACCCCTTATAATCTGGCATATTTTGTACTAAATGTACCAAGGGAACTTCTTTATAAACGGATTGATGACCGTATTGATGAGATGTTAAAAGAGGGACTCCTTGAGGAAGTGCAGAAGTTAAAAGATATGGGATACCACAGGGGGATGGTTTCCATGCAGGGACTTGGATATAAAGAAATCCTTGCATATCTGGATGGCGAGTATCCGTTAGAGGAAGCGGTCAGGATCCTGAAAAGAGATACCAGACATTTTGCAAAACGCCAGCTGACCTGGTTTCGCAGGGAGAAGGATACCATCTGGATGAATAAGGATGAATTTGACTATAATGAAGACAGAATCCTTGATGAAATGCTGAAGGTATGCAGGGACAGAGGAATTTTATAACCGAATTTTTCTTAAAAATCACTGATACAGAATAAGTAAAATTCAGAGATAAAATAAAGATAATAATGCAAACAGAAATGAGGACGAAACAAATTATGAAAGAAATGTACGCACAGCTTGGGATTTCTTCAGAGGTTTATGACTTTGGTCATAAGATTGAGGAATCTTTAAAAGAAAGATTTGAAAAATTTGATAAAACGGCAGAATATAACCAGATGAAGGTGCTTCTTGCCATGCAGAAAAATAAAGTAAGCGCAGAATGCTTCGGAAGTTCTTCCGGTTATGGATATGACGATATTGGCAGGGAAACACTTGAAAAGGTTTATGCAGATACTTTCCATACGGAAGCCTGTCTGGTACGCCCGCAGATCACATGCGGAACTCACGCGCTGGCCATTGCCTTATTCGGTAATCTCCGTCCGGGTGATGAACTTCTGGCACCTGCCGGAAAGCCTTACGATACTCTGGAAGAGGTAATCGGCATCCGCCCGTCAAAAGGTTCTCTCGCAGAATATGGAGTAAGTTACCGTCAGGTGGAACTGTTAGAAGACGGAACCTTTGATTATGACAGCATCCGTAAAGCAATCAATGAAAAAACACGTCTTGTGGAGATCCAGCGTTCCAAAGGATACCAGACACGTCCGTCTTTCTCTGTAAAACAGATTGGAGAACTGATTTCTTTTGTAAAGAGTATTAAACCGGATGTGATCTGTATGGTGGATAACTGCTACGGTGAGTTTGTAGATACCATTGAGCCAAGTGATGTGGGAGCTGATATGATCGTTGGTTCTCTGATCAAAAATCCGGGCGGCGGACTTGCGCCTATCGGCGGTTATATTGCAGGTACTAAGGAGTGCGTGGAGAATGCTTCTTACAGAATGACCTGTCCCGGACTTGGCAGTGAGGTAGGCGCAACTCTGGGAGTCAACCGTTCTTTCTTCCAGGGATTTTTCCTTGCACCAATGGTTACCAAGGGGGCGTTAAAGGGAGCTGTGTTTGCGGCAAATATTTATGAGAAACTTGGATTCCCGGTAATCCCGGATTCCACAGAGCCACGTCAGGACATCATTCAGGCAGTAAGCCTTGGCACACCGGAAGGTCTGATTGCATTCTGTAAAGGTATTCAGGCAGCAGCACCGGTTGACAGTTATGTAGATCCGGAGCCATGGGATATGCCCGGATATGACAGTCAGGTTATCATGGCAGCAGGTGCTTTTGTGCAGGGTTCTTCTATCGAACTTTCTGCAGATGGTCCGATGAAGCCTCCATATGCAGTGTATTTTCAGGGAGGACTTACCTGGGAACATGCAAAACTGGGTGTTCTGATGTCCCTGCAGAAAATGGTTGATAAAGGACTTGTAACTTTATGAAAAAAAGACAGGTAGTGATCACAGGAGCAGGAGCCTGTGGACTGATGGCAGCGATCATGGCGGCCCGAAACGGGGCAGCAGTCACTGTTCTGGAACAGAACGAGAAACCCGGAAAGAAAATCTGTGCTACAGGAAACGGCAGATGTAATTTTTCCAATCTTGCAAGACCGGATGATGCATACAGAGGCGAACATCCGGAATTTGTCGAAGATGCACTCAGAGAGTTTTCTGTCGAGAATACCATTGAGTTTTTCAAAGAGATAGGAATCTATCCTTTAAACAGGAACGGCTATCTTTATCCGAGAAGCAATCAGGCGCAGAGTGTTGTAGATGTACTGTGTATGGAGGCTGCCAGTCTGGGTGTGAAAATAAAGACAAACGAACAGGTTACAGAAATAAAAACCGGGACAAATGGAAAGAATTTCCAAATCCTGACAAAAGGATGGCACTATGATGCAGATGCACTGATACTTGCCAATGGATCCCGGGCATCTTCTGTTTCAGGTTCAGACGGCAGCGGATATATGCTGGCAGAGAGCTTTCAGCACCGCATTGTCCCGGTTTATCCGGCACTTACTGCCCTGAAGTGTAAAGGTTCTTCTTTTAAGGCATGGGCAGGCGTACGTACAGAAGGAGAGATTTCTCTTTTTACAGATGGGAAATTCTGTAAATCTGAACATGGCGAGCTGCAGCTTACAGAATACGGAATCTCCGGAATCCCAGTGTTTCAGCTCAGCACTTATGCAGTACGTGCAGTCAGAGAAGGACATAAAGCAGAGCTCCGCATTAATTTCATGCCAGAGCTGTCAGAAGAAGAATTAAAGAAACTTCTGTATGCACGAAAGAAGGCATGTCCCTATAAAAAAGAAAAAGAACTCCTGGTGGGACTTTTCCCGGAAAAGCTTATCAAAATCCTTATATCACAAAAACAACTGGTTTCTGCCATAAGGGAATTTCCTCTTGAAGTGCAGGATGGCATGTCATTTTCACAGGCACAGGTCTGCTCCGGGGGAGTAGATACCTCACAGGTAAATTCTCAAACCATGGAGTCAAAGCTCTGTAGGGGTCTGTATTTTGCAGGGGAGCTTCTGGATATTGACGGTACATGCGGCGGATATAATCTGCAATGGGCATGGAGCAGCGGCGCAGTGGCCGGCAAAAATGCAGCAAAGGAGGAGAAAAATTGATTCGAATTTCACAGCTGAAACTTCCGATCACACATACAAAGGCACAGCTCGAAAAAAAGATTGCAAAAACATTAAAAAATCCCGGAAACAGTTTTACTTACGAGATAAAAAAGCAATCTCTGGACTGCAGACACAAAAATGACAAAATCTTTGTATATACTGTAGATGTAACGATCAGAGATGAACAGAAACTCGCCAAAAAAGTTAACAATAACAACATTATGTTAACAAAAGAGAAACCATATGAATTTCCCTCTCCGGGTGAGACACCTCTTTTACATTCTCCTGTTATTGTGGGAAGTGGTCCTGCAGGACTTTTCTGCGGATGGTATCTTGCGAAGGCCGGATATTGTCCAATAATACTTGAACGCGGAGAAGAGGCTGAGAAACGTCAGAAAACAGTAGAGAATTTCTGGAAAAATGGTGTTCTTGACCCTGAGTCCAATGTACAGTTCGGAGAGGGCGGCGCCGGCACCTTTTCCGACGGAAAGCTGAACACGCTGGTAAAAGATCCTTACGGACGTAATCATGAGGTACTGAAGCGTTTCGTAGCTGCCGGCGCACCGGAAGAAATTATTTATCAGCAGAAGCCACATCTGGGAACGGATGTGCTGGTTGGTATTGTTGAAAAAATGCGTCATGAAATCGAAGAAATGGGAGGAAAATTCTGCTTCCGTTCCAAGGTGACAGATCTGATTTTTGAGAACAATACATTAAAAGAAATTGAGATCAACAATGATAAGAGAATCCCTGCACAGGTCTGTGTACTGGCACCAGGACACAGTGCAAGAGATACTTTTGAAATGTTACAGAAACGTGGTGTTTATATGGAGCCAAAGTCATTTGCAGTGGGGTTGCGTATTGAACATCCTCAGGAAATGATCAATATGGATCTTTATGGAGAGCCTGAGAATGAATTACTTGGTGCAGCCAGCTATAAAGTAACCCATAAGTGTGCAAATGGCAGAGGTGTTTATTCTTTTTGTATGTGTCCGGGCGGATATGTTGTAAATGCATCCTCTGAACCCGGCCGTCTCGCAGTGAACGGAATGAGCTATCAGGCACGTGATTCCAGAAATGCAAACAGTGCCATGATCGTCACAGTCACACCAGAAGATTTCCCGGATAAAGGAGTTCTTGGCGGCGTAGAATTTCAGCGTAATCTGGAGAAAAAAGCATGGGAGCTCGGAGAAGGAAAAATTCCTGTTCAGCTGTTTGGTGATTTTTGCAAAAATCAGGCAAGTGAAGCATTAGGAGAGGTTACTCCCTGTATGAAGGGAGAATATATACTGACAAATGTACGCTCTGTTCTGCCAAAAGCAGTAGGCGATTCTATTGAAGAAGGTGTCAGAGCCTTCGGAAAACGAATTTCCGGATTTGACAGAGAGGATGCACTGCTCAGTGGCATTGAAAGCCGTACTTCTTCTCCTGTAAGAATCGTACGTGATCAGGAGCTCACAGCAAATATGGCAGGAATTTATCCATGTGGAGAAGGTGCCGGTTACGCAGGCGGAATCACAAGTGCTGCCATGGATGGAATCAAAGTTGCTGAGACTGTATGCCGAAAATATGCAGCTATAAAAAACAATTGATCTCTTAAGCGGGATATTACCGATAACCAGTAACCCAGTAACGTTACTGTTCACTCCGTTCACAGTAACGTAGCCAAAATTCATTCCAGATTGCCTGCGGCAATGGAATTTTGGCT
>ENA-OQIQ01000823-OQIQ01000823.1-human-gut-metagenome-genome-assembly--contig:-NODE-823-length-16193-cov-11.905808_pt1 | contig 16193 bp, 17 predicted proteins | sample MGYA00242584_ERZ504749 | MGnify/ENA primary metagenome ERZ504749 (study PRJEB26092, sample SAMD00036436) | human gut metagenome | host: Homo sapiens | study: EMG produced TPA metagenomics assembly of...
ACTTTTTGGTGTATAATAGTTTTGCATCTCAGAGTCTTTCTAATTGTTGTTGTGGTGATTACAATTATATCTCTCTGCGATGTTTTTTGATACCCTTAGGTGGATAACTTCATTTTAGAACTTTCCAAAATTAAACTATTTAACCGTGAATTAGTTGCTGACGGATATTTCAGCAATGGCATAACGAAAACTAGACAAGAAAATAATGAGGAACTAGAAACCAGAGTGAATGAGTTCATGGCTGATAAGAAAATAAGAAGTGTACAAGCTTACGGAGATAATATCATGGTTACATATGAAGAGGTAAACTAATATGACTAACACAAACAAATCAACAGCACCAATGCCCCTAACAGAACTCAAAGCATGGGTAGAAGAAACATGCGAACTATCAACGCTATTACAGACCAAAGACTATAAGAGCTATCTTCCTGAAGAGAAACAAGAAGAATTTGAAGCAATCGCTTTTAGTGTTTTCAATTGTTTGGAAAGCTTCTTGATGATGTTAGAATATAATGAATTACATTATCAACCAAAGCCAATCGAGGAAGAAAGTGACTTGGATAACTAAGCCAACGAGATGGCACAGTATAATGAGCTGGTAAAAGAAGTAGAGGATAGCGACAAGGGAGCGCGTGAGATTGCTTATGATGATACTATTCATGAGTACATTGACAAACGAACAGAACAACTAAAGGAACAAGCAACGTTTGAGGAATTGATTAACAAAGTCGCAAGATATGAGAGTGAATTGCTAGATTATGCAGAACGTTTGTTAAGTGATAAACCATTGAATACAGATAGTGAAACAGCAATTGAAACACTTGATATGTTGGATGATGAAGCGATTGACTTATTCAAGTCTGTAGACGTTGATAATGAGTATCAAGGTTTAGAGTATTACAATACAGAACTAAACAAAGAAGACTAATAATACAGAGGAGATGTTACAATGACACGAACATTAAAAGAAATTACAGAAAAACCGACAGAACTTTGTTCCAATTAAAACGAAAAGCACTCAAGAATTAGCTAAGCAGATTTAAAATATATCACTCAATGGTTCTCTATAATTTGGTAAATGAGAGTTTAGTCTTGACTTATAGTGACTTTACTGTTAGACTAATGAGTGTAAATAAGATTTGGGGTTTAAGTAATAAGTGGTATCTTTTGTTTTTCCTCTTGAATATTTTTACAAATTTATATAAAAAAGAGGTAACTCAATGGTACAAGGTACAGTAAAATGGTTTAATATGGATAAAGGTTTTGGCTTTATATCTCAAGAAAATGGGGCTGATGTGTTCGCACACTTTTCTAAAATTAAATCTAATGGTTTTAAATCTTTAGAGGACGGTCAGAAAGTTCAGTTTGACGTTGAACAAGGAGAACGCGGACTTCAAGCAGTCAATATTATTAAAATTTCTTAACGTTTAAGGGGAGCTATTTTGATAGCTTCTTTTTTATTCGGAAATACCCTTAAATTTTTATCGGGGCACTGTATTGTTCGGATATAACAACGCTGCCTTTTTTTGCGCGTGATTCTCCCTTTTTGAATTTTTTAGAACGTCCTAGAACGTCCTAGAACCTGCCTAAAAGCCCGTGTATGGCGGTAAAGGTATTTCATATGTAATTCATTCAAACTTATTTAAAATGCCCCCGCCCCCTATCTCGTGTCAATGAGAGCCACCACAAGGTGTCCGCTTGTATCACGCGCCATTTTTTCAGATTTTTAAGGGGTGTCATATAACCTTGAAAAGTCTTATTTTGATTGTATTTTGTTTACCAGTTAACTTTCTATTTGTTCCGCTTTTAGATTGCTACTGATATTGCTTTTTGGTATTCTTAAGACGTGGTTGTTTCTCCATTTTCCAATTATTAAAGTAATCAAACACCCATAGGCAGTTATCTATTGATAGCCGTCTTTTTTTATTGCATTAAAAAAGCCCACAGGGCGAACCTGTAAGCATTCACGCAAGTTTTTGTGGTATGAATTCGTTATGACTTTATTAAATCATTTTAAATAAAAAAGCCTGCCCGTATAAGCAGGAACATTCACATAGAAAACTTACTTTTATTATATCAAAATTGTTCACAATAGTATAATAGAGATATGAATATCAAAGATAAACTTAAAAACTTAAGGGCGACTATTTTATTGATTAAAAGCTTAGAAAACATGATAAAACGTGATAGAGAAACGTTCAAAAACTTTCCTAGACTGTTAGAAGAGTTAGGACATAATGAGGTATTGCAACAAATAGCAGAGCTTAAGCAAGACCAAAAAAACACTATGGCTTTAATTAATAGCCTAGATAATGAGTTACAGCGTAAAGTGCTTATAGAACGCTACTACAATGGCTATAATTGGGATAAGGTAGCCGATAATTTGGGATATTCTAGAGTGTATTTATACAAAGTACATAAAAAGCCCTTGAATAGTTACCCCCTATGGTTTAAGCGTGTTTCTTTGGCAATAAAAGTTAGTTCATGCTACAATGTAGTCAACAACAAGGAGAATGTTTAGAATAGCATTCTAGGCATAAGAAAAGCACCCTATCCGCCAAGATTAAGGGTGTTTTTTATCTAAATAAAAACCGTGGAATAAACCACGGAAGAAAATCACAATATATCTATCTAAGTACACTAATATTATAACATAATGGGTTATGTTAGTCATACACGCGCGGTTATTGAAATGATTAATATAAGGCGCTGAATGTAGTAAAAATTAGTACTTTTTCTGTTTCTTTTACGAATAAATAAGTAAAGGAGTTATGGTTATGTTATATTATGATGAACTAAAAAAGGCAATCGATAGAGGCTTTATAAAAGGTGATACTATTCAAATTGTGAGAAAGAATGGGATAGTATTTGATTATGTTTTACCTAATGAGCCAGTAAAGCCCTATGAGGTAGTTACTACTGAACGAGTAGCAGACGTTTTGGAAGAGCTAAAAGAATGGTAACAAAAAAAGAACCTCAAAAACCTCAAAAAACAGCCCGAACATTTTCACTATATCATATAAAGCACCCGTTAAGGTGCCTTTTTCCTGCCTGCTGAACTCGTAAATTTGTTATAAAATTTGTTACGTTTTTTGTTACGTGTATTTTATCGTAATTAATGTATTCTACCTATAAGTATTAGTATGTGTTTTATACTGTAACGTTTTTTACAATATTAATAGTAGATAAATTTCTATAACAAAAAACGTAAAATGATAACATTTTACGTTTTTTTATGATATAATATTTTCTGAATAATTCTGATTTTATGCAGATTTTAGAATAGTAAATGATTGGAAAGATAGTGAGGTCGAGTGAATGGCTAGAAATGGCTTTTTTACAGGATTAGATATAGGGACAAGCTCGATTAAAGTTCTAGTAGCAGAATTTGTTTCTGGCGAAATGAACGTGATTGGTGTGAGTAACGTTCCCAGCACGGGAGTAAAAGACGGTATTATTATAGATATTGAAGCAGCTGCAGAAGCAATCAAAACAGCGATTGAACAAGCAGAAGAAAAAGCTGGAATGACAATCGATAAGATTAATGTTGGTCTTCCAGCTAATCTTCTTCAAATCGAACCAACTCAAGGTATGATTCCAGTTCCAAGTGAATCAAAAGAAATCAAAGATGAAGATGTTGATAGCGTTGTTAAATCAGCATTGACTAAGAGCATCACTCCAGAACGTGAAGTTATCTCTTTGATTCCAGAAGAATTCATCGTTGATGGTTTTCAAGGTATTCGTGACCCACGTGGCATGATGGGAATTCGTTTAGAAATGCGTGGTTTAATTTATACTGGACCAACAACAATTCTTCATAACCTTCGTAAAACAGTAGAACGTGCTGGTATCAGTGTTGAAAATGTTATTATTTCACCACTTGCTTTGGCAAAATCAGTTCTTAACGAAGGTGAACGTGAATTTGGTGCTACTGTGATTGATATGGGTGGCGGTCAAACAACTGTTGCTTCTATGCGAGCACAAGAATTACAATACACAAACATCTATGCAGAAGGTGGCGAATATGTCACTAAAGATATTTCTAAAGTCTTGAAAACTTCTATGGAAATTGCTGAAGCCCTTAAATTTAACTTTGGTCAAGCAAACTTAGAAGAAGCAAGCTCTTCAGAAACTGTTCAAGTAGATGTTGTTGGTAGTGATACACCTATCTCAGTTAGCGAGCGTTACTTGTCAGAAATTATTTCTGCGCGTGTACGCCACATTTTAGATCGTGTTAAACAAGATCTAGAACGTGGGCGTCTACTTGACCTACCAGGAGGAATTATTCTTGTTGGTGGTGGAGCAATTATGCCAGGTGTGGTAGAAGTTGCTCAAGAAATCTTTGGAACAACTGTCAAACTACACGTTCCAAATCAAGTTGGTATCCGTAACCCAATGTTCGCTAATGTTATTAGCTTGGTTGAATACGTTGGTACAATGAGCGAAGTTGATGTTATTGCTCAACGTGCGGTGTCTGGTGAAGAATTACTTCGTCGTAAACCAGTTGATTTCGAACCACAGCCACAAGTACAAGCGCAACAACGAGTGGTTTATAATAACGAACCTGTTGTACCAGTTAATGAAAACATGGTACAACAGCCAGCTCCAGTTCAGCCTGTACAAAGACACGAAGAACCAAAATCAAAATTTAGCGAACGTGTTCGTGGTATTTTCGGAAGTATGTTTGACTAATAATAAGTGAGGAATAAAAATGGCATTTTCATTTGACACAGCATCAGTACAAGGTGCAGTTATTAAAGTTATTGGTGTTGGTGGTGGCGGAGGTAACGCCATCAACCGCATGATTGATGAAGGTGTTGCTGGTGTTGAATTTATCGCAGCAAACACTGATATCCAAGCATTGAGCTCTTCAAAAGCTGAAACTGTTATTCAGTTAGGCCCTAAATTGACTCGTGGACTCGGTGCTGGAGGACAACCTGAGGTTGGTCGTAAAGCCGCTGAAGAAAGCGAAGAAGTATTGACTGAAGCTCTTACAGGTGCTGATATGGTCTTCATCACTGCTGGTATGGGTGGCGGATCTGGTACAGGTGCTGCACCAGTTATCGCACGTATCGCTAAAAGCCTTGGCGCTCTTACAGTTGCAGTTGTAACACGTCCATTTGGTTTTGAAGGTAACAAACGTGGTAACTTCGCTGCAGAAGGTATCCAAGAACTTCGTGAACAAGTTGATACATTGCTTATCATCTCAAACAACAATCTTCTTGAAATCGTTGATAAGAAAACTCCACTTCTTGAGGCTCTTAAAGAAGCAGATAACGTGCTTCGTCAAGGTGTTCAAGGTATTACTGATTTGATTACAAATCCAGGTCTTATCAACCTTGACTTTGCCGATGTTAAAACAGTTATGGCTAACAAAGGTAACGCTCTTATGGGAATCGGTATCGGTTCTGGTGAAGAACGTATCACTGAAGCAGCTCGTAAAGCTATCTTCTCTCCACTTCTTGAAACAACAATCGATGGTGCTGAAGATGTTATCGTTAACGTAACTGGTGGTCTTGACATGACTCTTACTGAAGCAGAAGAAGCTTCTGAAATCATCAGTCAAGCAGCTGGTAAAGGTGTTAACATCTGGCTTGGTACATCAATTGATGATACTATGAAAGATGAAATCCGTGTAACTGTTGTAGCTACAGGTGTTCATCAAGACCGTGCAGAACAAGTCGCTGGATTCCGTCCACAAGCAACTCGTTCATTTGCTCAAAACAACGCACAACAAGCAGCTGGTGCTCAATACGCTTCAGAACGTGCTCAACAACCTGGTCAAGCCGCTTTTGAACGTCGTTCAAACTTTGACTATGATATGAGCGAAAACCATGCAATGCCAGCTCCACAACAACCAACAGCAAATAAATCACAACAAAAAGATAATTCATTTGGAAATTGGGACCTTCGTCGCGACAACATCGCACGTCCAACAGAAGGTGAACTTGATAGTAAATTGACAATGTCAACATTTACAGCTAATGAAGATGCTGATGATGAACTTGAAACACCACCATTTTTTAAAAATCGTTAATGACCGGTTTTCAAAAAAATAAAGACCTTGTTTTTGAACAGGTTGCGCAAGCAACAAAAGCAGCCAATCGTTCACAAGAAAGTGTCAAGATTATTGCTGTGACGAAGTATGTTGATAGTGGTGTTGCTGCTCGTCTTATTGACACAGGTATTGAACATATTGGTGAAAATAGGGTCGATATGTTTCTGGAGAAGTATGAAGCGTTAAAAGATAAAAATTTAACATGGCACCTAATCGGTACTCTACAGCGTCGTAAAGTAAAAAATGTCATTAATTACGTTGATTATTTTCATGCTTTAGATTCTGTTAAATTAGCTGCTGAAATCCAGAAAAGAGCAGAGCATCCCATTAAATGCTTCCTACAGGTTAATATTTCCGAGGAAGAGAGTAAACACGGCTTTAAAGTTTCAGAAATTGCTGAAGCTTTAGCTGAAATCTCTGACTTTGATAAAGTGGAAATTGTAGGATTGATGACGATAGCGCCTAAGAATGCTTCTGAAAGTGAAATTGACGACATTTTTGGAAAAGCCGCCAAACTTAGACAAGAGTTGCAAGCACGACAGTTAGCTCATATGCCGTTTACCGAATTAAGTATGGGCATGAGTGGTGATTTCCCAATTGCTATTCGTAATGGGGCAACTTTTGTTAGAATTGGTTCATCATTCTTTAAATAACGGGAGAAAAACATGGCTTTTAAAGATAAATTTGACAAACTAATCTCTTATTTCGATACTGATGAGGTAAGTGATGTTGAAGAAACTGTTGAAGATGAGGTTAGACAACCTCGTGTTCAACAACAAGCTGAGGCTAAGCCACAGCAAGCACCTCGACGCGCAGAACAGCAATTCTCATCAGCACGTGCTCAACAAGCTCAAGCTGTTGGAGGGGCTGTTCGTCAACGTGTGCAACCTCAACAAAGACGTGCAGTTGATGAAAATCCGCACGTTCATTCATTGAATCAACGTCGTGAAGAACAATCGCAAGTTCGAAACAATCAAACGACTACAACAATTGCCTTGAAATACCCTCGTAAATATGAGGATGCTCAAGAAATTGTTGATTTGTTGATTGTTAACGAATGTGTTTTGATTGATTTTCAATATATGCTTGATGCTCAAGCACGTCGTTGTCTTGATTTTATTGATGGTGCAAGTAAAGTTCTTTATGGTAGTCTTCAAAAAGTTGGCAGTTCAATGTATTTGTTGACACCATCAAATGTCATCGTCAATCTCGAAGAACTTCCAATTCCAAATGCAGGACAAGATGTTGGTTTCGACTTTGACATGAAGAGACGTTAATATATGATTTTTGTATTAATTGTACTATTAAAAACCATTCAATTTTACTCTTATCTGCTAATTGCGTATGCGCTCCTATCTTGGTTTCCAGGTGCGTATAACACTGGATTTGGTCGTTTACTGGTTCAAATTGTTGAGCCAGTAATTAAACCGTTTCAACGTTTAAATCTTCAATTTATGGGATTGGACTTTACGATCTGGGCCGCGGTTATTGCCTTAAATCTCTTGAGTCGCTTTCTTATTATGTTATTAGTTCGATGAAAAAAGAAATTTACCAACATTTTCGACCTGAAGAGTATGATTTCATTGAAAAAATAGATGACATCGCTCAGAGGGTAGAAGAGACATACGCTTATTCATTAACAGATTTTCTAAATCCTCGCCAAGTTGATATTGCTAAAAGTATTCTTGGGAATCGAGGCTTGCGCTACTTTGTTTCGAGTGATTATTATCCTGCAGAGTACGCACGTATACTAGTTGCCCCTGATTACTATGAGCTAAATTTGGAAAATTTCGAGTTAGCACTGCTAGAAGTGAATTATAATTCGAAGTTTAATCAATTGACTCACGCTCAAATAATGGGAGCTTTGCTTCACAAGCTTGGAGTTAAGCGAACGATTATTGGAGATATTTTAGTTGAGCAAGGATACGCACAGTTATTAGTTACGAAAAATATGGTTGATTATTTTCAAGCTAATGTTACAAAGATTGCAAAAGCAAGCGTAAGCCTAAAAGAGATTCCACTTGATCAGTTGATTAAGGGAGAAAAAGAATCTCATCAGCTAGATATCATGGTTTCAAGTATGCGTTTAGATAAAGTTCTAGCAACAGTTTTGAAGCTTTCTAGAAGTCAAGCTATTCAGTTGATCAGTGCTGAAAAGCTAAAGCTTAACTATCAGACGCTTGATAGACCTTCAGAAATGCTTCAAGTTGGAGATTTGATTAGTGTTAGAGGATTTGGTCGTTTTTCTATCTTAAGTGAGAATGGGCTTACGAAGAATGGAAAATACAAATTGACCGTAGATAAGATGATACATAAATAAGGAGAAATCAATGGCACTTACAGCACTTGATATTAAAGATAAAACATTTAAATTAAAATTTCGTGGATATGACGAAGAAGAAGTTAATGAATTTCTTGATATCGTTGTAGATGACTACGAAGACTTGGTTCGTCGCAACCATGAACAAGAAAACAGAATCAAAGATTTGGAAGATAAACTTGCTTACTTCGATGAAATGAAAGAATCTTTAAGCCAATCTGTTATTCTTGCTCAAGAAACTGCTGAAAAAGTTAAAACATCAGCTAATGATGAAGCTGCTAACCTTGTTAGCAAAGCTAACTACGATGCACAACATTTGATTGATGAAGCAAAATCTAAAGCAAACCAAATTTTGCGTGATGCAACAGATGAAGCTAAACGTGTTGCGGTTGAAACTGAAGACTTGAAACGTCAAACTCGTGTCTTCCACCAACGTTTGGTTGCCGCTATCGAAGGTCAACTTGGTTTGACAAATTCACCAGAATGGACAGAATTATTGCAACCAACAGCTGTTTACCTTCAAAATTCAGATGCAGCTTTCCGTGAAGTTGTTGAAAAAGTTTTGGAAGAAGAAATGCCTGAAACTGATGATGAAATGTCAATGGATGCTACTCGTCAATTCACTCCAGAAGAAATGGAAGAATTGCAACGTCGTGTTGAAGCAGGAAACAAACATCTTGAAGAAACACAAAAACTTCCAGTAATTGATGATAGCGAAGCAGACGACATCAATCTTAACGAAACTCAAACATTTAAATTAAATATTGAAGAATAAGAAAAACGCGATTGATATTCTACATTTACAGCGAGCAGGTGATGGTGCGAGGCCAGCAATCTCTGGGATATCAGTTATCCTTTTCTAAGATTTTATCTGAATTGAGTAAGATAAAAGGGACAAACTCACCTTACGGGTTTAATGAGGGAAATTTAGATTTTCACTCCATTATTTGGTGTGCCTAAATTTCTAAACTAAGGTGGTACCACGAGCTTTCGTCCTTATTGAGACGAAGGCTCTTTTGTTTTATCACCTAAGAAACATTGTCATTTTTCTGTCGCTGGTTAACAATCCTTTGACAGTTGAATATTATTTATTATAAGGAGTAGTCATGAAATTAAAAGAAACGCTTAATCTTGGAAAAACTGCTTTTCCAATGCGTGCTGGACTCCCAAACAAAGAGCCTAAATGGCAAAAAAAATGGGAAGAAGCTGACATCTACGCAAAACGTCAACAATTAAACGAAGGTAAACCTTCATTCAACCTCCACGATGGACCTCCATACGCTAACGGAAACATCCACGTTGGTCACGCCATGAATAAAATTTCTAAAGATATTATTGTGCGTTCTAAATCAATGTCTGGTTTCCGTGCTCCTTATATTCCTGGTTGGGACACACACGGACTTCCAATTGAACAAGTTTTGGCTAAAAAAGGTGTAAAACGTAAAGAAATTCCTTTGACTGAATACCTTGCAATGTGTCGTGAATACGCACTTAGCCAAGTAGATAAACAACGTGAAGATTTCAAACGTCTTGGTGTATCTGCTGACTGGGAAAATCCATACGTGACTCTTATTCCTGCGTATGAAGCAGCTCAAATTCGTGTATTTGGTGCGATGGCTGATAAAGGTTACATCTACCGTGGTGCTAAACCAGTTTACTGGTCATGGTCATCAGAATCTGCTCTTGCAGAAGCTGAAATTGAATATCACGATATTGACTCAACATCACTTTACTACGCTAACAAAGTTAAAGATGGTAAAGGTGTTCTTGATACTGATACTTACATCGTTGTTTGGACAACAACTCCATTTACAGTAACAGCTTCACGTGGTTTGACAGTTGGTCCTGAGATGGATTATGTTGTTGTAAAATCTGCTAATGATGATCGTAAATTTGTTGTTGCACAAGCACTTCTTGATAGCCTTGCTGGAAAATTTGGTTGGGAATCATTCGAAGTTCTTGCAAAACACAAAGGTACTGAACTTGAATACATCGTTACTGAACACCCATGGGATACAGAAGTAGACGAACTTGTTATCCTTGGAGACCACGTTACTCTTGACTCAGGTACTGGTGTTGTCCACACTGCCCCTGGTTTTGGTGAAGATGACTACAATGTTGGTGTTAAATACAACCTTGAAGTTGCTGTTACAGTTGACGAACGTGGTATCATGATGGAAAATGCAGGCCCGGAATTCCAAGGTCAATTCTACGATAAAGTTGTTCCAACTGTTAAAGAAAAACTTGGTGATCTTTTGCTTGCTAGCGAAGTTATCACTCACTCATACCCATTTGACTGGCGTACTAAAAAACCTATCATCTGGCGTGCAGTACCACAATGGTTTGCATCTGTTTCTAAATTCCGTCAAGATATTCTTGATGAAATTGACCGCACAACATTCTATCCAGAATGGGGTCGCACTCGTCTTTACAACATGATTCGTGACCGTGGTGACTGGGTTATCTCACGTCAACGTGCATGGGGTGTTCCACTTCCAATCTTCTACGCTGAAGATGGCACAGCTATCATGACAAAAGAAGTAACTGACCACGTTGCTGACTTGTTTGAAGAATTTGGTTCAATTGTATGGTGGGAACGTGACGCTAAAGACCTTCTTCCAGAAGGATTCACACACCCAGGTTCACCAAATGGTGAATTCACTAAAGAAACTGATATCATGGACGTATGGTTCGATTCAGGTTCTTCATGGAATGGTGTGATGAACGCTCGCGAAGGTTTGGAATATCCAGCTGACCTTTATCTTGAAGGTTCTGACCAATACCGTGGTTGGTTCAACTCATCATTGATCACTTCAGTTGCCGTTAACGGACACGCACCTTACAAAGCTGTGCTTTCTCAAGGTTTCGTCCTTGATGGTAAAGGTGAAAAAATGTCTAAATCACTCGGAAATACAATCCTTCCAAGTGATGTAGAAAAACAATTTGGTGCTGAGATTTTACGTCTTTGGGTAACTAGCGTTGATTCTAGCAACGATGTTCGTATTTCAATGGATATTTTGAAACAAACATCAGAAACTTACCGTAAAATCCGTAACACACTTCGTTTCTTGATTGCTAACACAACTGATTTCAATCCCAATGAAGATGCTGTATTTTACGAAGATTTGCGTTCAGTTGATAAATACATGACTATTAAATTCAACCAATTAGTAGCAACAATCCGTAAAGCTTATGAAGATTATGATTTCATGACAATTTACAAAGCTGTTGTTAACTTCATCACAGTTGATTTGTCAGCCTTCTACCTTGATTTTGCTAAAGACGTTGTTTACATCGAAGCAGCAGATAACATTGCCCGTCGTCAAATGCAAACAGTCTTCTACGATATCTTGGTTAAAATTACTAAATTGTTGACACCAATTCTTCCTCACACTGCTGAAGAAATCTGGTCATACCTTGAATTCGAACCAGAAGAATTCGTTCAATTATCTGAATTACCAGATGCTGAAGTCTTCGAAGGACAAGAAAATATTCTTGAAGAATGGGATGCCTTCATGACACTTCGTAACCAAGCTCAAAAAGCTTTAGAAGAAGCTCGTAACGCTAAAGTTATCGGTAAATCATTGGAAGCTCATTTGACTATCTATGCTGGCGAAGAAGTGAAAACTCTTCTTGTTGCCCTTGATAGCGATATTGCTCAATTGCTTATCGTATCACAATTGACAGTTACTGATGAAGCTGCTCCAGCTGATGCTGTTGTTTTTGATGGTGTCGCATTTACAGTTGCTCATGCTGAAGGTGAAGTTTGTGATCGTTGCCGTCGCGTAGATCCAACAGCTAAAGAGCGTTCATACGGTGTTACAATTTGTGACCACTGTGCTGAAATCGTTGAAGCTAACTTCCCAGAAGCAGTAGCAGAAGGCTTTGAAGTTAAAGCAAAATAATGAGATAACCTATAGTAACTAAAAACGAACTCATTTGAGTTCGTTTTTTTGTATGTAAACTAAAAAAATCAGGTTTTTAAACCTGATTAGTGAACTGTTGGGAAGGAAATTTCAATTAGATTCGCTGTATGCAAGGTTTTCAACTGATCTAATTGAACGGTAGATTTGTCAATTTTGCGTTTGAGAAAAAATTCCCGAATGGCTTCGATTTCACTTTCTTTGATAGCACGATACTTGTTTGAAATCAACAGTTCGTAATGACTTGGTGCTTTAGTGAAAACAACATCGGTATTTCCTGCAGAGTAAGTCTCAACGAGTTTAGCGTCCGTGTTTCGAAGCTGGTTACGAACTAGCTCGGAATGACTACTTGTTGTGTTAATTAACCTCATAAATTTCCTCCTATGAACTTTCTACCATTATTATAACACTATTTTAGGTGAAAAACTTAGATTATGAGATTTTAATGATGATTTTTTTTCCAAGCATCAACACCCCATTTATGGCTGCCACGTTTTAATTTTACAATAGCTTCATCGACTGGGAACCAAGCAAGGTGATTAAAATCTTCAAGTGGTGCCCCAATTTTTTCATAATGTGTGACTTCATAGAGGTAAGCTGGGTTATAAAAATAAGTATCACGATGACGTGAGTAGAAGTACTCGTCAGCTTGTCCGTAATAATAACCAAGTTCAGCTGAAAAGCCGAGTTCTTCAATAAGTTCGCGTTTTAAAGCTGAAAAATGATCCTCGCCCGCTTCGATTTCTCCACCTGGAAGAAACCAAGAGCCGTTAGGGGCTTGAACTAAAATGATTTGGTCTTTAGTCGCATTTGGAATGATGGCATACACTCCGTAGCGAGCTTTGTAGTCAACGTTATCAAGTTTTTCACCAAAAGTTGGGTTAGACATAAAATTCTCCTATAAAACAAGTGTTAGAAAGAGTGGAGATAAAATTATCAATCTCTAAGATAGATTTGCAAGAGTGGCTATTGTTGTTATTATACTAAAAAAATCTGTCTTTTGCTAGAAAATTGTCGGAATATTTTGATTTTGGATTCGGAATTGTTAAAAAAAGTCTAGGAAACTAAAAACTTCCTAGACTTTGCTTTTATTATTCTGCTGAAACAGTTTCTTCTTTTTCAACTTTTTTAGCTGATTTGATGATGATTTTGCCATTGCTTGTCATCACAGCTTTCAAATCTTTTTCAGTTGGGTGTTCAAGGTAGAAGTCTGTAATAGCATCTTCGATGTGATCTTGGATAGTACGACGAAGTGGACGAGCACCCATCTTAGGATCATATCCAAGGTCAACCAGTTTTTCTTTAACTTTATCTGTTACTTCAAGGTGAATATCGTTAGTTGCCAAACGGTTATTGACGTCGTCAAGCATGAGGTTAACGATATGAAGGAGATTATCTTTGCTTAGGGCTTTGAATTCGATAATACCGTCAAAACGGTTCATGAATTCAGGGCTAAAGAAGTCTCCAAGTTGACCAAGAACAGAATTTGTACGTCCTTCACGAGCAGCACTGAAACCAACAGAAGCTTCAACTTTGCCAGTACCAGCGTTAGATGTCATAATGATGATTGTATCTTTAAAGCTTACAGTACGTCCTTGACCGTCAGTTAAACGACCATCATCAAGAACTTGCAAGAACATGTGCATGACATCAGGGTGTGCCTTTTCAACTTCATCAAGCAAGATGAGTGAGTATGGGTTTCGACGAACTTTTTCAGTCAATTGACCAGCTTCTTCGTAACCAACATATCCTGGAGGGGCTCCGACAAGTTTAGCGACTGCATGTTTTTCCATGTATTCAGACATGTCAAAGCGGATCATGCTATCAGCTGAGCCGAAGAGTTCAATAGCAAGTTGTTTTGAAAGTTCTGTTTTACCAACACCAGTAGGACCGACGAAGAGGAATGAACCAATTGGACGGTTTGGTGTACCAAGACCAATACGGTTACGACGGATGGCTTTTGCAATCTTATCAACAGCTTCGTCTTGACCAATAACGTGTTCTTTCAAGTCATCAGCAAGGTGAATTAATTGAGATTGTTCTTTTTCTTTCAAGTCACCAACAGGAATATTTGTTTTTTCTTCAACGATTGCCTCGATGGTCTTTTCAGTAATCACTGGAATATCATCTTCGTTGATGGTTTGTTTTTGCATTTCCTTGTATTTAGCGATTTGATCACGAAAATAAGCTGCGCGTTCATAATCTTCTTCACGAGTAGCTTGATTTTTTAGATTTTCAGCTTGCACCAAACGTTTGTCAATTTCTTTTGGATCAACAAAGTTAAGTGTCAAGTTCATCTTAGAACCAGCTTCATCGAGAAGGTCGATAGCTTTATCTGGAAGGAAACGGTCTTGAATGTAGCGATTTGAGAGGTTAGCAGCAGCTTCGATAGCATCATCACTGTACTTGACATGGTGATAATCTTCATATTTCTTTTGAATACCACGAAGAATAGTGATAGTTTCTTCGACGCTTGGTTCGTCAACTTTTACAGGTTGCATACGACGTTCAAGCGCAGCATCTTTTTCAATGATGCGGTATTCGTTCAAAGTAGTTGCACCAACTAATTGTAGCTCACCACGAGCAAGAGCGGGTTTCAAGATGTTACCAGCATCCATGTTACCGTCACCAGCATTACCAGCACCGACAATTTCGTGGATTTCATCGATGAAGAGGATAACGTCTTTGCGTTCACGGATTTCTTCCATGAGTTTTTGCATACGTTCTTCAAATTGACCACGAATACCAGTTCCTTGAACAAGACTTACCACATCTAGGCGGATAACTTGTTTATTTTGGAGTTTTTGTGGAACGTTACCGTCTACAATTTTTTGTGCTAATCCTTCAACAACGGCAGTTTTACCAACACCAGGTTCTCCGATAAGAACAGGATTGTTTTTTGTACGGCGGTTAAGAATTTCGATAACACGAACAATTTCAGCATCACGTCCGATGACAGGGTCGATATCACCACGACGTGCGATATCAGTAACATTGATACCAAATTCTTCTAGCAAGCCCTTAGGTTCTTGTTGTGCTGGTCCGTTTGGGCGGAAATTGTTGTTGCCATTGCCACCGCGTCCGTTATTATTACCTTCACCAGATTGAGTTGGAGGAGTATTTTGGAATCCTTGGCTACCAAATGCTGGGAAGCCGCTGAGATTATTAAAGAAATCGTCGAAAGGGTTCGATGATTGGTTTGTTTGGTTAGAAGATGATTGAGGATTACCTCCTATTCCTCCTAAAATAGCGTTATTTGGGTCAGTTTTCATGATTTGATAGCAGTTTTGGCACAAATCAATTTGCTTTTGCTGACCATTGACATTTGTATACAGGTGAATAGTAGATTCATTTAAATGACAATTTTGACAGAGCATATAAAATACCCTCCTTTCGTAATGTCTGACTAAAACAATAAAGGTCAAAGATAGTCAGAATCTATACTTACATTATAGCACTAGCCACAAGGAAATCAAGAAAAAAGCATCAAAAATTAGCACTCTTATAAAAAGAGTGCTAATCCTTTTCAGGGTCAATTTGACTGGTAGCCATAGAGCCCATAACAGCTCCAAAGATAGAACCAGAAAAAATGAAGATAATTAAAAAGAGAGGACTGAATAAGATTTCAAAAGGATTTCCCCCGTCTTGCCATTTGCTAAACATGTTAAAAACAAGCATAAAAATGGCAAAAACAACTCCACTAAACTGACCTGCACCCCAAAAAAGTTAGACAGAAAAAAATCTAACGATTGGGGTGTTTTTGTATGAAATTAAGTTATGAAGATAAACTAGAAATATATCAGTTAAGACAGGCTGGTTTTTCTTGGCCTTATATTAGTCGAAAGTACGGTGTATGTCTATCCAATCTTAAGTACATGGTACGGCTTAT
>ENA-OQIQ01000831-OQIQ01000831.1-human-gut-metagenome-genome-assembly--contig:-NODE-831-length-16013-cov-4.802774_pt1 | contig 16013 bp, 15 predicted proteins | sample MGYA00242584_ERZ504749 | MGnify/ENA primary metagenome ERZ504749 (study PRJEB26092, sample SAMD00036436) | human gut metagenome | host: Homo sapiens | study: EMG produced TPA metagenomics assembly of...
GTTTGCCATGAAAGTCCCCCGTTCTGTGATTGTTAATACAAGGATTATCATATCACAGAAAGAGGGATAAGTCGACCAGTCCTTCTTTTTATCTCGCAGGGAGTGCGGTCTGCAGATCCAAGATAAGTCTGCCGCACAGCTTTTGGGGCAGATAAAGTTCCATCCCGGGCGCTATATCATCCCCGGAATATACAGAAACAGCACAAACCGCTCCTCTTCTTTTGTAATTTCCATGCTTCCCCCATATCTCTGTACGATCTCCTGAATGCTCTTCAACCCATATCCGTGCAGCTTCCGATCTTTCTTCGTCGTCTGCGGAAGGAGGCCCGGCGCAGCCTTTTCCGAAATTTTCCCTTCACTTTTTGCAGTGTTTTCTATCTTCATCACAAACAATCCTTTCTCATTCTTGGCCTGCAGAGAAATTTTTCTTTTTTGCCCGGGCAATTTTTCACACGCCTCGATCGCATTGTCAAGACTGTTTGCAAACAACACCGAGAGATCCACCGAATCCATGTCAATTTTGGACGGCACTTGCAGATCATACGCAAATGCAATCTGTTCCAGCTCCATTTTGCCGGTCTTTGTACTCAGCACGGCATTGATCACCGGATTTTCACAATACTGTACATTCCTTTTGATCCCCGGACGATCCAGAAGTTTGTCGAGATATGCCTTGTGTTCCTCCCCGGAAAGTCCTGCAAGTGTCTGAAGATGATTTGTCATATCGTGCCGCAGTTTTCTGACTTCCAGCTGCTGCCGCTCCAATGATTCATAATAGAGCTGATTCATTTCTAAAAGCCTGCTGCTCTACTCCAGCTCATACTGATGGGATAACACGACGACTGCCCAGATCAGACCGACAAATGAAAGGATACAAAGACAGAGGATCGTCTTATTGAACGCCGCATTTGCTGTAAGAATTTCACCATTGTACTCCTGAAACAACACAACCGACAAAACGGTACAAAAAGGTGTCAACGTCAACAGTCCCAAAAGACTCCAGAGCCGATTGGACAACTCATAGGATTTCTTCGGGACAAATTTTTTCACACTGCAATAGATCATCAGGTAAAAAAGCAGTTTTACAGACAGATAGACGATTCTTTCCTGCTCCGTCGGTATTTCACTGTCAGCCAACAATAGATAATTATCTATCAGCACACTAAAAGAAGATGTCAGGCTGATGATCATAAAGGAAAGTGACAGCTTTTTTAACAGACTTCCTTCACATCCGAGCAGGATTCCCGCCACAAATATCAGCACCGTCGGAGGGAGGTTCACCAGATCCCCGATAAAAAACGGCATAGAGCTCAGGAGCCAACTGCAGCCAAAGAGCAGAAGCTTCCAGTACCACTGTCGGCGTACCACAAAAAATCGTTCGATCGTAAAGCTGACTGCCAAAGCAATAAAGATTGAGCAGATTATCTGAAACACCCTGAAATACTCCGCAATCGAAAGAATCACTTTTTCTATCATGAGAGATCACCACCGATCATGGCTTTCGCAAGCGCTGCAACCGCATCCTGCTTCAGCGCCCGGCTGATCGGCAGTTCCTCGCTTCCGATCCGCACCGAAGATGCGCCGATATAGGACACCGCATCTGCATTGACAAGGTAGCGCTGATGGATCCGCACGAAAGTTCTCCCGACCCGAGCTTCCACCTCATCCAGTTTGGCATAGAAGGACAGCTCCTTTTCCCTTGTCACCGCCACCACTTTTCTCTTCTCACTGTAAAAATACTGTATTTCATCCTGGTAAAGCCTGTATACGCCGTCCCCATTCTGAAAGACAAACTGCTTCTGCCGCACCTGCTCCAGCTGTCTGCGCACACGCGAAAGCACACTGGAAAGCCGGTCCGCATCCACAGGCTTTACAAGATAATCAACTGCCTGCACACGGTACCCCTCAAACACAAAATCCCGAAAACCAGTCACAAACACGATCTGGATTCTTGTGTCAAATTCCCGGATCTGCTCCGCTGTCCGGATTCCGTTAACCCCTTTCATCTCCACATCCAGAAACAGAAGGTCAATCTCACCCGGATGTTTCTTCAGCCAACTGACCGCCGTCTCTCCCCCTGAAAACTCATAGACAATCTCCTCGGTTTCTTCTAAGAGTTTCTCAAGTTCCAACCGAAGCGCATCTCTTGCATAGCATTCATCATCACAGATTCCAATTCTTAACATGATCTATACCTCCTCAATGTCCACAAAATTAAGAACTACCACACACCGAATACCTTGTCTCCATGCGACATTTACATATTTCCATTGTGCCCCCATCTCCTGGCACATCTATTTTCCTATGCATTATAACATAAATCTTTGTCTCTGCGCCTCCTGCTTTTCTCTCTCCGGATACAAAACTTTACATTCCGGCTGCTATTTTTTACATTTCTCCTCATCCCCCTCCAAACATTACATCAGAACTGCCATTCTTTCCATCCCAAATTTTACTTCTTCTTTTCCATGCTATACTTTTTTCAACAGCAACACAAAAGAACAATCCGGGATCATAAATTTCCATAAACTCCGGATTCTGTCCATACAGATTTCATTCAAACAATTCAGAAAGGTGGTATTTCTATGCTGTATGTAAAAAATCTTCATAAATCTTATCAGGTCGGAGCAACCAGCTATGAGGTGTTAAAAGGCGTCAGTCTCAGCGTTGCACAAGGCGAATTCGTCGCTGTCATGGGCCCGTCCGGCTCCGGGAAAAGCACCCTTTTAAACTGCATCTCCTGCTACATTCCATTTGAGGAGGGCAAGATTACACTCGGACAAAAAGAATTAAAAGGCTTGTCGGAAGATGCCCTTGCACATATCCGAAACGAAAAACTAGGATTTGTCTTTCAGGATTTTATGCTGCTTGATGGACTAACCGTACGGCAGAACATCCTCCTCCCTGCGATCATCCGAGGAAATGTGGGAACAAAGGAAGAGACGATGGCAGACCGGCTCTGTAACTTATTTGGTATTGCGCAGATTGCAGGCAAATATCCGGCAGAAATTTCCGGTGGAGAACGGCAGCGGACCGCAGTTGCAAGAGCACTGATCAACTCCCCGCTTCTGATCCTCGCAGATGAACCGACCGGAAATCTTGACTCGAAATCCAGCCGCGCTGTCATTGATTCTTTCCTGGAGGCAAAAGCTTCTCTGAAAGCAACCATCTTCATGGTGACTCATGACAGCTTTTCCGCCTCCTTCTGCGACCGTGTCATCCTGCTCAAAGATGGAGTTGTCTATAAAAATATGGAACGAAATAGTTCCCAGCATGCTTTTCACGATGCACTTTTAGAGGAATTAAAACAGATGAATACGTTAGAAGAGGAGGAAGAGAACGATGAAAACCTTAACTGATACTTTTTCTGCCTTAAGAAAAAAGAACCGGAAAAATTACACACTGTACTTTATCTGTAACTTTACAGCGCTTTTACTGATCACAGCCTACTCCGCGATCCTGACTTCGCCGACTGTCCTTCTCGTTCTTCCAGAAGGCGGCGACAGCAGAAAACAGGCAATGATGATCTTCGCACTCGCCTGCATCGGATGCGTAATTTTTACCATCTATGCCGGAAATATCTTCTTCCGCATGAAGTCAAGAGAACTCGGAATCTTCCTCGCACTGGGAACTTCTAAAAAAGTACTTCGAAATCATCTGTACAAGGACACTGCTGTCACTTCCTTAAGCGCTTCCCTGCTCGGAACCTCACTTGGGATTCCATTTGCCTGGTCTATCTGGCAGCTGTTTCGTCTGCTTGTTGTAGATAGCACTGAGATGCGTTTGGTTCTGGACTTTCGCTGTCTCCTGATTCCGACAGCCTTTATCCTGATCATTTTACTTTTTGCATTTCTCCTTGGAAGACGGACACTTTACCGCACCAACATTATGGATGTCGTGAATGAAGAACACAAAAATGAACCCGTGCGGGATGTAAAGCCATGGTATGCCTCCGTCGGTATTTTGCTGATGATTCTCGGAGGAACCGCCGGGTATTTTGGACCAACGATTTATCAAGTAGTATTCCGGCGCTTTTCATCCCCATTTTTACCCCTCCTTTACATACCGCTCTTCATCGGTCTGTATATGTTTCTTTTGCACATTGTGGTACGCGGGTTCGGAAATCATAAAAAGCATCCATACAAAGGGATTATCTCACGCAGTATGATGAAATTTCATGGAAAACAGACTGTAAATAATATGATGGTCATCGCACTGCTCGTGGCTGGCGGCGCCTTCGCACTGTTCTATATCCCAACGCTACAGACCAGTCAGGCGATGCAAGTAAAATCCACTCCATATGATTATTCTTTCCACTATCCCATCGGTCAGCCGGTTCCAGGGAAAGAAGAAATTGCAGATCTTGCCAAAGATTATGACCTCTCGATTAAAGATTACAAGGAAGAAGCAACCATCCTTCTCGGCATGTCAACCACGGTAGAACGAACTACGGACGACGGAAAACTCTACACTGTCTATGAGGAATTTGCCAATGAGGGAACCTTCCTTACCGCTTCCGCTTTTGAATTTCTAACCGGTCAGAAGACAGAAGTTGCACCCGGAACATACAAAGCAGTTTCCAATGAGGACGAGACCGACACCTACTGGCTCACCTCCGGCGCAGATCAAATCATCAACATGACGACGATGAAAAAACTTCCAGTTACTTTTGACGGCTATCTGCACTACAGTCTGTTCTCCGGGCGCTCAAACTATTATGTTCTAAACGATACAGACTACGAAAATATGGAAGTCGGTCTAGGCGATGAATGGAAGGAACATCAAGTCCTGTTTAACATTGACGGAGAAGACAACTACGAATTTGCCGACAAATTATTCCATGTTTTCATGGATGCACTCGGAGAAAAATACGCAATCTCATCCAACTATGACCGCGTTGTAAAATATGGTCGTTCCGTCAATGGGAAAAGTTACTTTCTCGATGAACCTGAGTATGCAGCCGATGCAAAAGTAGATTATGCAGACTGTGACGGCAGCACTTTCCGATTCGGATGGAAATACATGCCTTCCTTCAAAATGCTGGACTCCACTGATTTTGTTCGCACAACGGCAGTTTATCTGATGCTGTTCTTCTTTATCACCATTATCTGTGTCATGGCAGCGCTGATCATCTGCTATACAAGAAGTATCTCCATCGTCCTGAACAACCGCTACGTCTTTGAGGATTTGAAACGACTCGGCGCTTCCCCTGCATTCCTCACAAAAGAAGTAAAAGCACAGACGAGAAAAATCTTCTTTACCCCTTCCATCATTGGAATGGTCGCTATGTACTTCTTCTTTTCCATGATCATGTACGCAAATGACGGCACCATTTCTTTCACGGAAATTGCCTCACTGCTTGTGTGCCTGGCACTCTTATTCTTACTTGTCCCGATCATCTGGATTGTATACAATGCAACCGTCCGCAAGATGAAACAGATGCTGGGAATACAACAGCCCAAGAATATGAATCGGGTAATGCAAGTGGAGTAATGTAAGTTACATAGCTACATAAAAATAACCGATAGAAATAAACAGGTTTGTAAAAATAATTGAACTATGCGAAAAATGCCGTAAAGTGCTTCTTACGACCACTTTTACGGCATTCTTTGTATCACTCATTTATTTTTGTAAATATTTTTCTTTCAGTTCCTGCACTTTTGCATTATATGCTGCATTCTGCTTCTGCTGGATCAAATTTCTCTTAATCGCCTCTTTTACCTCATCAAATACTGCCACAGATGCCTCATTTTTCTTCTCAACTTTGATCAGATGATAACCAAACTGTGTCTTTACCGGTCCTACCACATGACCAATCTCAGCTGCAAATGCTGCTTCCTCAAATTCTTTGACCATCTGACCCTTTCCAAACTCTCCGAGGTCTCCTCCTCTTGCACCAGATGGGCAGGTAGACGCTTCCTTTGCAGCATCCTCGAATACTTTCTCTCCACTTGTAATAGACTCCAGAACAGAAGTACACTTTTCTTCTGAATCTACTAAAATATGTTTTGCACTAACTGTCTCTCCCTTTGTAAACTGCTGCTTATTTTCCTCATAGTAAGCTGCCACTTCCTCATCTGTCACAGTTACATCCTTTAATGTCTCTCTCATCGCGAGCTGCGCAAGAATATCTCTCTTCGCATTTTCTAAAATCTTCGCAAATTCCTCAGTCTCCTCAAGCTTTGCATCCTCCCCTGCCTGCGCAAATAAGTGCAGAGAAATCAGCTGCTCCAAATACTGCTGTCTAAACTGTGGATTTGTAACATATGCCTGCTGTTCTCTTGGAGCATTCTGTAAAAATGCATCCAATTCCGCATTTGTAATCTCCTTACCTGCAACGACTGCTAAAACTTCATTACTCATGATATTTCTCCTTTTGTTTCAAAAATGGTTATGAGTAATATGATACTATAGAGGGGGAGGATTTGCAATTTGTTTTATTGCTTACAATTTATATGAATAAATGTTTCGGAAATAAAAAGTATAAATTCCTTTTTCTATATGTAACAGATGATGAAATTTATTTTATTGATATTTGTATTCTCTAAAATATTGCAAAAAATTTCATTTATTACTCTCATGAAGAGAGTGATATCTTTTGTCTGTGTTCCAATTTCATGTTTTGGATTTCAATCCACACTCCCGCGAAGGGAGTGACGAGCCGGAACTGCTCAAAAGAAGTACATTTGAAAGATTTCAATCCACACTCCCGCGAAGGGAGTGACAATTCTGCACCGTGCTGATCTAAATAAGCAGCAAATTTCAATCCACACTCCCGCGAAGGGAGTGACATTATCTGATATCCGATAGTGATATAGAGATTGCATTTCAATCCACACTCCCGCGAAGGGAGTGACCCCATTCCACCAAGGGGATCGGGGAGCATCATTATTTCAATCCACACTCCCGCGAAGGGAGTGACTTCCGGCTCTTCTTTCTTGGCATCGTCTTTCATAAATTTCAATCCACACTCCCGCGAAGGGAGTGACGCATTGTTCCATAAGTTTCTTTTGTGTATTGATAATTTCAATCCACACTCCCGCGAAGGGAGTGACACAAACCAGAGTATGTACCTATTATCGAAGAAATATTTCAATCCACACTCCCGCGAAGGGAGTGACTAAAGGGTTCTGTCGAAGAGTTAGGTGGTGCACTTATTTCAATCCACACTCCCGCGAAGGGAGTGACGACAACGAACGAATGGCTAGACAAGACACCAATCAATTTCAATCCACACTCCCGCGAAGGGAGTGACAATAATAGCATGGATAATGCCCTCTATTTGTTTCTATTTCAATCCACACTCCCGCGAAGGGAGTGACAAAGGGATTTAATGAATTAGACGCAAAACTTGTGATTTCAATCCACACTCCCGCGAAGGGAGTGACCATAGCAAACTTACAAGTGCCACTAAACACGACAATTTCAATCCACACTCCCGCGAAGGGAGTGACACATAGCAAACTTACAAGTACCACTTAACACAACCATTTCAATCCACACTCCCGCGAAGGGAGTGACCTTGTGTCATTTTATCATCTATTTTATAAGGCTATTTCAATCCACACTCCCGCGAAGGGAGTGACTTGACGAAACAATGGAGCTGTCGTACTCACCTAATTTCAATCCACACTCCCGCGAAGGGAGTGACGCAATGCACAAATAAATATGGAGGTAGCGTAATGATTTCAATCCACGCTCCCGCGAAGGGAGTGACTGTGATCAACGTACCGTTTACCTTTGTAGACCATATTTCAATCCACACTCCCGCGAAGGGAGTGACAAGTGTGGTCTGATTTAATGTTGTTGTATGCGGTAATTTCAATCCACACTCCCGCGAAGGGAGTGACGCCCGTATTCGCTTTGCAATTCCTAAACACAGGAATTTCAATCCACACTCCCGCGAAGGGAGTGACAAGTGTGGTCTGATTTAATGTTGTTGTATGCGGTAATTTCAATCCACACTCCCGCGAAGGGAGTGACATATGCTATCGGAATAACAGATGTAGACAGTTTATTTCAATCCACACTCCCGCGAAGGGAGTGACGACATACCAGTGTACAAGTCAGAAATTTATGCCAATTTCAATCCACACTCCCGCGAAGGGAGTGACGCAAACAACTGCGATGTCTATTACACGCTGCACATATTTCAATCCACACTCCCGCGAAGGGAGTGACTTAAAGGCAAACAATATCGTGTATGGACCAGCAAATTTCAATCCACACTCCCGCGAAGGGAGTGACCATAAGGGATAATTTCCGTTATTTTTTGTGGATATTTCAATCCACACTCCCGCGAAGGGAGTGACAGCAATTTTGTCCAATTTAGGACTTTTATTTTTTAATTCATTTCATCAATTTCCTAATTAAACCTTAGAAAGTCTCTCTTTCCTTTTAACGAAAAGAAACATTTATTACTTTTTGTGCATTTTTTCTGGTGCGAATCTCTCTGGATTTTTATGTTCACTTACTACTCGCACATTCATTTATAGAATAAGTATTCCATCCGCTGCAATTCCTTTATCTACACCAACATGTTCTACTTTTGTTTTATATTGATTTCCCAAATAGTAAAATCTCAAACTATCTACTTCTTCATCAATAATATCTGTTAGCTTTGCCTTAAGCATCACACACTGTGCGTTATCCAGAATACATTCAAAAACAGAATTCTGCACTCGCCGACCATAATTTACACATTGTTTCGCCACTTGGCGTAACCTTTTCTTTCCAGCTGCTGTTTCTGTATTTACATCATATGTAATCAGCACTAACATACCTATTTTCGCCTCATTTCCAAAGAAATACCGGATAACTGTCTAAGTCGCCTCTTAAATATCTCGCCAGTAACATTGCCTGCACATAAGGAACCATCCCCCACTCTATTTTTTCCTTGAGATATGGATGTGTCAATGTTTCTTTCTTTTTGTTCTGCCATTCTGCCAACAGCTTTTTTCTTAAATCATCCGTCATCAGTACGGCACCGTTTTCTTTTGTTATGAAATTTTTCCCGGTAATTACTTTCTTATTAATCAGTGATAAAACAAATCTGTCTGCCAGTACCGCTCTTAACTCTTCAATCAAATCTAATGATAATGAGACTCTGCCCGGACGTTCTGTATGGAGATATCCTACATAAGGATCCAAGCCAACACTTTCCAATGCCGAAGTAATCTGGTTTGTCAATAAGGTGTACACAAAAGACAATAATGCATTTACATTGTCCAGCGGTGGTCTTTTATTTCTCCCCTGAAATTTAAAGTCCTTTTTCTGCTGCAATATCAACTCGTCAAATACTCCAAAATAAATACTTGCCGCTTCTCCTTCATATCCTCTCAATTGTTCTTTTGACTGACTGTTCTGAATATAGTTTAAAGATTTTTTCAGATACCCCGATGCTTCCTTTACTCGTTCCACATTGATTTGCAAGCTATGATCTCGTGTTGCACGCTCCAGCACCCATCTAGCATTATGCACTTTCCCTAAAATACAATTTCTTGCAATCTCAAGGCTTTGTTCTTCATTTTTCGAGCTGGCATACTGCTGTTCTCTTAATATTACATTTCCTTTTACCTTCCCCGTTACCCTTGCCAGAAATTTTCCTTGCGGAGTCATGTAGCACAGAGAGATGTTTCTCTCTGCGCATGCTCCCATTAAAGCCGGGCTTGTCCCCTTATACCCAAAGGAAACAATGCCTTCTAAATTGTGCAAAGGCAGGCGTCCCACCTCTGTCATTTCTTCCAAAACAACAATATTTTCCCCATCCAATGCCAGATAACTATTCTCAGAGGTTACATATAATGTATTCAATAACTTTTTCATTCCTCATCCTCCTTTAGCATCTGATGAATGTAATCCTTTACTGAACCTGACTTTCCAAGTTTCGGCAGGCAAATGTCCTTAAGTGAACATGCAGTACACGATTTACTATATTTTACTTTCGGAGTATATTTTCTTTCAAAATACTGATGCATTTCTCGAAACATATTCCTTACTTCCTGGCGTAAATCTTCCGTAATCTCCACAGCTTCACGCCGCCGCGTTTCTCCATAAAATAATGCTCCTTCAGGAATATCCGTAGAAAACATTTCTTCCAGGCACATCGCCTGAGCTGCCAGCTGCAAACAATCTTCCTCCGTAAGTTTAGGTTTCCCTTTTTTATATTCTACCGGATAAACTGAAAAATTTCCTCTATGCCCATGCAATTTTATTCCATCTTCACATCTGTGAAATTCAACAACATCACATTCTCCACTAATCCCCATTTTTCTTGAGGCAATCGGAAGGGAACGGGCTATAAGTAAGTCTTTCCTTTTTTCTACAAGATAAGGATCATGTGCTTTTTTATGCATCAGTTCTCCAATAACTGTATGTACATTCTCAGCCCACTGTTGTTCAATATGGATCAGTGCCCATTGTCTCCTGCAAAATTTGAAATGTTGAATACCTGACAGCATCAAATAATCATCTTCTGCATATTCCATCAAATCATCCTTTTCATTTCTACTGAATCTGGTATATTTTCCTCATGAACCTCAACAATATAATCTCTATAACTTCTAGGATATTCTACTTCCTCTTTTTTTCGTACCTCCACAGAATCAAATAATTTATACGCTGGACAATCTCCTAATTCTTTGCTGTGTTTAAATACAATCAGTTCCCGAACTGCCATATTTCCTCTTGCGGCAGAATGATCATGTTCAAACATATTAATAATCGCTTCCCACAGTAATTGAAGATCTTCCTCTGAAAATCCTGTCACTTTCCGTGCCAGATTCGCAGATACATACCCTTCTACACGATACAGTCCATAAGGTACTACACTCTTTCTTCCCATTTCAGTACTCTTGTTCGCAGCATCTTTTTCCGTGGTGATCGCTACTCTCGTGATTGTAACTTCCTGAGAAACAATTGGATCAATGCTTCGTGCAAATCCAAGCTGCACCGGCCCTCTTACCTGTCCACAATTTAAAGCAGCCTTTACAAAAGTTGTCATCACAGCACCAAATGTTCGGATATCAAAAAAGTTCTGGCACATATAATCCCGGATTTTGATATCAACATTGTCATCATTTTTCTTTAATTTTTTCAAAGATTCTGTTACCTTTTTCTCATCTGTTTCCTCCACTCCAACACTTGCACATGCTTCACGGTCACTTCTGTTTAGAGGCACATCGTCTTTTATATAAATCTTATAGCCTTCTGCATCTTCTTTAACCGTCTCAATATAATTCCGGATTTTTCTTTTCAAACAGACATCTGTGACTAACCCCAGACCGCTTTCCGGATCAATTCTCGGCATATTTCCCGCATCTGGATCCCCGTTGGGATTCCCATTTTCCACATCAAATAAAACTACAAATTCATACCTGTTTTTAATCACTTCACTCATTTATTTTTCCTCCCTTTTTTCATATTTTTTCTGTTTCTGATGATAATAACCGATTGCAAACATTCCCTGCTCTTCCAACGACAATCGTTTTGGAAAGCCTTTCTGACAATCTATCTTCCACATAAGTTCAGCTAAAAGTTTTTCATAATATTTTTTAGCTCCGTCTTTTTCTCTTCCTATTTTCTTCAAATGACTATTTTTGAGCTTGATCAAAATAGGAAATACAGATGCAGGTGTTCCGCATGCTGAATTGTAATATCGGTCTCGGATTGTCGCCTGTATGTCCGGATTTGCTTCTATCTGTATCGCTTCCAAAACAAAAAACAACCTTCCAAGTACATACGCAATATCATTGCTTTCTTCATTCAATCCCATATAATCCTCTCCTTTCTCCCAGTTACGATTTCTCATTAAATATGCCTTTATAATAGCGATTCTTCTCCAATTAAGTTTTCCTTCGTCCTGCTCTGCACGGATGCGAATCAAGGTATCTGAATACAAGCGTTCCGGATATCTGCTGCCGGATAAAATTGCCCGAAAAGTCATGGCAGCCATGTTTGATACCGGTTTTTTATCCGTTGATTTTTTATTAACCGTTTCAAACAGCATTTCCCTCACACTCAGATACTCTTTCTGTTCCCATTTGGGTCTGATCAACTCCATCCTCTTATAATGGGCAGAAATATTTTTTAAAATATTTCCAAATGAATTTTCATAGAAAAATCGCACGGATAATCTTGCCGCATTCGGTGCTAATCCAAGAACATAAAATCTTTGTTCCGGATCCAATTCATTCCCCTGATATATTATAGGCTGTCCTAACTGTATCCGTTTAAAAAGGCTCTTTAATTCCTCCTGATTATCAGTAGGAGAATCCATACATCCCATAAATACAGCCTGGTAATCTATCTCTGCACTTTCCGCCCAGAAAACGACCATCGTATCCCCAATTTGTAATGAATACGTTCTGTCCGACAGCAAATAATTCAATGCTGTTGTATAAGCAAACTCTCCATACATCCCTACCGGAGCATTATAGCTTTGCTCCTTTCCATACGACTCAAATGCAGGTGCATTAAAGGAAACCAGTGCTGCACCACTTGACTGTGCGCCCGGGACTCCTTTAATCCCCCTGTGAATTCTTGCTATTTCTGCCCTTTCTCCCGTCACAAGACAAATTCCCTGAACATCTTTACTCTCCCCGGAATTATGAATGTCCCAAGCCTTCTTGACGTCTGCATCATCCTGAGCATAATCCATTCCCATTCCAAAAATCAAATTGCTTCCATCTGTAATTTCTTCCCAGTTTTCTCTGATTTCCGGATGCTCCATTGCTTCCTCAGGATTCCATTTTTCAAAAAACAGACATACTGCCTTTGCCATCGTACTTTTTATCTGAGACAATATAGAAAGATGTCTCTCTCTGGCAGCATCAAAGCACTCTTTTACTCTCTTTTTGTTTTTTTCATCTGTTTCCTGGCTAATCCCAAGTAAGTATTTCGCATTGTCACACAAAAAATTAGCAGATACACCGGAGGATCTTGTAACCATCTCGGGTACTAGCAGTACTTGAGGAACTTGAACTGTTTTCTTTCCCCGCTCTTCCTCTGTCTTCAAACTAATGATTCCCTTTACATCTCCCTCTTCAGACAGATTAATCTGATAAGATACTTTTGCACTGCACCATCCCGGCTTAGGTACCTTTTCCTCTTCTGCCAGATTTTCATAATATTTCGCAAGTGCCTGCAAAATCATCGTATCACCTCGCAATTCTGCAAATCTATAACTCCACGCTTCATAACCGCCCGAAAAAACATTGGACTGATATTTTCTTTATCGCTATAATCCATATCAAACAACATCAATCCAAAATCTTTTTCAGGTACATCGTCAAAAGCTGTCTTAATTTCCTCTTTCTCACATAATGCAAAGTTTGCTGGAAACTCTCTACACCCAAAATAAGGCATATGATAACACTCTCCTCTCCGTAGACGTCTCATCATAATATCCTTAAATTTCCCCGGATTATCTGTTTTATTTGCATTCTCTGTCATCTCAAAGTGTGCCTCTATCACATACTCTACATTTGTTAAAATCATAGAGGCTCTCTGAACAATCTCTTCTTTACTGCTTATATAAAGTGGTTTCTTTCCCCCGTTATATGCGGACAGTACATTGCTGGCTAAAATCTTACTTTTCACTTCATTCCTTCGCACACTTGTAAACTGAATCGGATTTTTTACATATATCTTATCAATGATCCACCGCAACCCCGGATGCCAATAGATGGCTTCCAAAATTCCTCTCGCCGCTGAGGGTGTCATTACATCATAAGAATACCGTTCTACTTTTAACTCAGGACGTGAAAATAATGCATAATCTCCCCAGACTCTTACCTTTACTCCCATTCCCATATTCTCACCTCTTTTTTCAGTCTCATCATAAGATCACTCCTTCCTCATAACACGCTGCAATATAATCTCGCGGCTGATAATAAAAGTCTGTATTATAATCTGAAATATGCTCATCGATCCATGAATGATACACCTCCCAAATTCCCTTTATAATTTCCTCATCGTCATAGGAATCTTCTATCAAACGCTCATATACTTCTCCTATATTCCAGTAATCAGGAACTAAATACCTACACTCCTTCTCATTGTCAAAATTTCCCAATGTGATCTTACTTTCTTCTATAAATTCATCCGCCACTTTTTCAATCGGCTCACAATGGAACACATCTGCGTACTCATAAATTCTCTCAATCCGTTCTTCCCCAAGAAAATCCACCACCTGCTTTCGTGTTCTTTTTACTTTTCTTCCAATGTATTCAATCAAACTACATGTAAAAAATAGGTGATTGTTATTTTTTCTTGCCATGTGCCACCTCACATCCTACAAATTTCAGTGTATCCAGAGCAGAAATCGTATGAAAACTAATCTGATGAGTAGGATACTTGAACCTTACCAACTCCCAAAATGCCGCTCTTGATATTTTCCCATCAATAAAATTCTGTATATAATTATAAATCGTATCGTCTGTCATTGGTCCCTCCACAATATCATATTTGTGAGATTTCCCCTGACGACACGCTACAATAAAATCCAACCATTCTTCTGTCATTTCTTCAAATAAAAGATAATTCAATTTTTCATTTGGCTCATATTCGTATTGATTAACATACCCCTTTTTCCCATATCTCGTAGCCCATCGTTCTGCTTGTTCCTGACATCGTGTGCAATAAAATCCAAAATAAAAATCTTTGTTATATTTCGCTTTCCGAATCTCAGGATATTCCACTCTCTCATTACTTCCATGATATAAAATCATTCGCATACTCCTCTTATTTACTTCACTTTATTATTCTGACCATTTTAATTATTTTCTCATATTGTCAATATATCATATTTTTTCGTACTAATTAACCCCAAAATATATTTCGTTAAAATACTTTTTACAAAAAAATTTATTATAAGTATTTTAACAATTTGTTGAACCTTCAAATACTATACTTATCCTGTCAAACTAGACTGTGTCTTAAAATATTAGTAGTAGCTTTAACTACTGCAAAAGAAGCAGTATTTATGATAGAACTCCTCAAAGTTCTGCATATTCACTGCTTCTTTCATTTCTCATTCTATTTCATAATTCTTTAAAGAAACAATGCCATACCATTATCAATTTCTAACTTCAAACCCATCTCTTCTGTATATCTACTCTCATCTGCCAATTCATAAAAATCTTCCATATTTTCCGCTATCGGTTTCAGCATGCCGGCACCGTACATCTTGTCAAAAGTCTGGTCATATACGGTAATACAATATTGACTCGCCTTTCGCATTCCCGATCTTGTAAATCCTTTTTCTTTTAATTCGCGAAGAATCTCATCTGCATCCTCCTCACAATTTATAAAAATTGTTTTTGTATTTTGTTCAATCAATCGAAAATCCTTCCCGACTTTTGCAAACCGATATTTTATTTTCTTATTCGTAAACTCATCCATGATTTTTTTCTTATCCAGACTTTCCCCCTTGATATGATATAGCATTTCAAAATATCTTGTAATGGTCTCCCTATCTGAAAGATCCCTTCCATCTGCTATCAGACTTTTTGCCACATCGATCTGCTGTCGTTGCCCTAAAACACTCTCTTTTTCTTCAAATCTAAAAATCAATACTTTACTCTCTTCCACCTTGCGATTCCCTTCTCTGTTGCATCGTCCTGCCGCTTGTATCATGGAATCCACTCCTGCCAGTTCTCGGTAAACTGACTGAAAATCAAGATCTACGCCTGCCTCTACAAGGCTGGTGGAAATGAGAATACATTTTTTATTTTCCCCGAGCCTTTCTCTTATCTCATTTAAAACCCGTTTTCTATGCTTCGGATACATACTTGTGGATAAATGGTATACACCGTCTTCTTTTAACTCTTTGTAAATATTTTGTGCTCTCTTTTTCGTGTTGACAATACAAAGTGCCTGATATTCCTCCGTTAGCTTGTTCATCAGACAATCTTCCGTCACTGTTCCGATATTTTCAAACAATGTTCTCTTAAAAAAATGAAATTGTTCATCCATTCTAGGACACAGCTCTGTTGCTAAGACTTCACTCTGGA
>ENA-OQIQ01000910-OQIQ01000910.1-human-gut-metagenome-genome-assembly--contig:-NODE-910-length-14131-cov-2.901878_pt1 | contig 14131 bp, 9 predicted proteins | sample MGYA00242584_ERZ504749 | MGnify/ENA primary metagenome ERZ504749 (study PRJEB26092, sample SAMD00036436) | human gut metagenome | host: Homo sapiens | study: EMG produced TPA metagenomics assembly of...
ACGCCGCCGTGATAATGGCCGGAAAGCGTCAGATCGGCTCCATATGATGCATAGGAGCTGCGGTAGGCAGGGTGATGCGCCAGCAGAATGCCGTAGCGCGCCGGATCCGGTTTTCCAAGATGGTCCGTCAGTTCCGAAACCGGCAGCGGTCCGCGGTAAAAGCGGTTGTAATAGGTGCGGTCCATGGCATAGCCGTAGATCCGGACCGGACAGCCGCTGATGGTAAAATCCGCCGTCTCATTTTCCAGATAGCAGATTCCTGCCTTTTTCAGGCGCTCCCGGAGCTTTTCATACAGATCGCCGTACTGTTCCGGATACAGCTTCAGACGGTATTCGTGGTTTCCGCAGCCATAGATTACCTGGTATTCCTCCGCAAGACGTTCCGCGAAACTCAGACCCGGGTCGAGGTTCTCCCCCGGCTTTGCCACAATCTGGTCCCCGCCGATGATGACAAGATCCGGAGCCGCCTCATCGATGACTGCCTTTAACACCGTGTTATCCGGGCCAAACTCCATATTGTGAAGATCACTGATAAACGCCAGACGAAAACCGTTTCCTTCCGGAAATTTTCCATTTGACGAAAGTTTGTAATAGGTCGTTGTAAATTTTCTCATACCGTTCATTATACTTGATTTTTCGGTGTATGACAACCCGTTTTCCCTGCTGTTTATAAGCCCAATGCCTGTTTTGCCAGCTGATCGGCTTTTTCGTTGTAGGTGACGCCGGTGTGGCCCTTTACTTTGCAGAAGCGGATCGCAACTTTGGCCGATGCCAGATCGTAAAAATTCCGGTAATCGATGGTTCCCTGTTTTTTCGCCTGCCATTCTCTCGTACACCAGCTTGCGATTCCCTGGTAATCGTGATAGATGGCCAGCTCCGGAATATCATGTGTCAGGCAGTAAGCCATGGCCAGCTCTGCGCCCTTGATCTCGCCTGCCACATTCCGCATGGAGACGAGATCCGGGTCGCTGTATTCTTCTGCAAGATTCAACTCTTTTCCGTCCAGGAAGAGGACCACACCGCAGGAGAACTTTCCGAGCGCATGCTGATAGCTTCCATCCACGTATGCGACGGCGCTCCTGCCGACACCGGCGTATTCCGGGTCTTCGCATGGTTTTTCTGCCAGAATCAGGTGTTCCCAGTCCCAAGAAGAAGGATCGGGTGCTGCCGTGCTCTGTACTGCCTTTCGTTCCGGGGCAGCGGAATACGTTCCTTTTGTTTCCCGCAGCAATGGTTCCGGCATTTTACCGCCGCCCAGAAAGGCCTCTGCCTCCTCCAGACGCTCAAATCCCTTGTAAATTGCGCCAGGATAACCGTGTACCTGCGCTTTGCACGCATCCCATGTCCGGTAGATGCCCGGAACCTTTCCCTGTTTTACCGCATAGTAATTTTTCTTTGCCATGTTTTTCTCCTTTTCGCGCATGATACTCCGGCTTTATGCCGTCCCAAGAAAATATTGTTTCATCGTACATCCGAACAGGTCCCACATGCCGGCTCTTGCCACGTCTGCTCCATATAAAATCGCAACGGAACCAAGTTCCTCACCGTCTGCTTTGTAAACAACTCTTCCGGCACACTCGCCTTTCTGGATAGGGGCCTGCACCTCTTCCGGCAGTTCTATCGTTTTTTCCACTTCACCGATCACCGTCCCGCCCGTCGCAAGATAGCGGAATTCTTCCGCATATTCCAGTTCTGCCGTATCCTGCTTTCCATAAACAACCGAAAGTTCCGGCAGGGGATCGCGTTCCCGGTCTATGTAGATGCTGCAGGACGAAAACCCATACTGGAACAGTGACGCCGCATCTGCAAACCGCACCTTGTAGTCCGGTGCTCCCATCACGACTGCCAGCATCGTCAGATCATTTTTCTTCGCCACTGCCGAGACGCAGTACTTCGCCTTCGAGGTGCTTCCTGTTTTCAGTCCCACACAGCCCTCATAGCCGCGGATCAGCTTATTTGTATTGGTGAGGGTGAATGGTTTGCTTCCCTTCTGTGTGACATGCGTAATCTCTTCCATCCAGATAGAGGAATAGTTCAGGATCTGCGGAAAGCGCTCGATCAGCTCCCGAGACATTTTCGCCACATCTGCCGCTGTCGTGTAATGGCCATCGGAATCCGTGAGGCCGCAGCAGTCCTCAAACTTCGTGTCGTTCATGCCGAGTTCTTTTGCTTTCTGGTTCATCCGGCTGACGAACTCGCTTTCTGTCCCCGCAATATGCTCTGCCATCGCTACAGATGCATCGTTTCCCGAAGCAACGACAATACACTTGATCATCGTCTCAACGGTCTGCTTTTCGCCCTCTTCCAGAAAAACCTGGGACCCGCCCATACTTCTGGCGTGCGCACTCGTCGTCACTTCGTCGGTCAGCTGGAGCGTCCCTTTTTCGAGCTCTTCAAAAATCAGCAGCAGCGTCATGATTTTTGTGATGCTCGCCGGGCTTCGCTGTTCCGACGCATTTTTCTCGTACAGAACAGTTCCGGTCTGTGCCTCCATCAAAAGAACAGACGGCGAAGTCAGCCCAAGGTCCGGTGTCATCTCCGGTGCTGTCTCCTCCGTCTCTTCTGTTTTCTGTTCCGTTGTTTCGTTCTGCTGCTTGTCGGAAGATTCTCCATTCTGCTCTGCCGCAGTCACTTTCAAGGGCGCTGCAAGAAGCGCCAGGATCATCAGCAGGCTCCAGACGATATTTCGTGTTCTTCTCTTCATATTCCCCCGAAACATCTGCTCTTTCTTCCCTACAGGCTATGCAGACGACCGCAGAACTATGCTGTCTGTTCCGTTTACAGCAGCGGTGCCAGAAACTTCAGCGCACCGCGGAGTGCACGGACTGCAAAATTTTTCTTTCGGCAGTAGTCCATATTGATCTGCTCACACTGTTCAAACGTGGTCAGCGCATCCTCTTTTACCTGGGCAACCGCACTGCTGCCGTACATCCAGACACCGCACTCAAAATGCAGGTACATGCTCCGGTAATCCATGTTGATCGTTCCGACCGTCGCAACTTCATCATCACAGACAAAGCTCTTGGAATGGATAAAGCCCGGCGTATACTGGTACATCTGAACGCCGGATTCCAGCAGGATCTCGTAATTGGCCTGCGTCAGAATATAGACAATCTTCTTATCCGGGATGCCCGGCGTTACAATCCGCACATCGACTCCGCGCTTTGCCGCCATGCAGAGAGCGGTCAGCGTCTCGTTGTCCGGAATCAGATACGGAGTAAAAATATAAAGATATTTTTTCGCCTGTGAAATAATGTTCAGATAAACATGCTCGCCTACTGTCTCTCCATCCAGCGGGGAATCGCCGTACGGCTGCACAAAACCGTCTTTTTTAAACGCTTCCTCGTGATAGATCTCCGGCCGGTATGATTCGAAATTGCATTCCATACCGGTGATTGTGCTCCACATCTGCAGAAACATCACCGTAAAACTCCATACCGCCTCACCATGCAGACAGATTCCGGAATCCTTCCAGTGGCCGAACCGCTCCTTGCGGTTAATGTATTCGTCCGCAAGATTAATGCCGCCCGTGAAAGCCGTATGACCGTCGATCACGGCAATTTTCCGGTGGTCACGGTTATTTAAAATGACATTCAGCACCGGTCGGAACTGATTGAACGCCGCACACTTGATGCCCATCTGCTGCAGCGATTTATAATACTGATACGGCAGCGTCGTCACGCAGCCGAAATCATCGTAAATCAGCCGCACATCCACACCGGCGGCCGCTTTTTCCTTCAGAATCTCCAGCACCGTATCCCACAGATACCCCTCGCTGATGATGAAATATTCCATAAAAATGTAGTGTTCTGCCTTTTTGAGTTCCTCAATAAAGTGCTCAAACCATACATCTCCCAGCGGGTAATACTCTGTTTCTGTGTTTTCATAAACAGGATAATGCGCATAATTGGTCAGATAGGAAGACTGCCCCGCTGCCAGGATATTTTCTTCCTCGAGCTTTTTACGCGTCTCTTCTTCCTCTCCAAGAACGCCTCCCTGCGAAAGCAGAACTGTATCGTAATGTGTACGGAATTTTCTTGCCACACTGGAATGGCCGAGAATGCCGTACAGGCAGATTCCGGTTACCGGAAGCGCCAGGATACAGACTGCCCACATCAGTTTGTAGCCGGGATTCATTTTCGGATTATTGATAATCGAAAGCACTGCAATCAGGGAAAGGATCGTGACCGCATAGTTGATGTAGACAGATTTTTCATTGAGCTGCATCATAATTCCGGCCAGCCAGCAAAATTCCAGAAGAAGTGCAACACCGATAATGACCATACGGCTGGTAAGCAGCTTCAGAATCTTTTTCACGATACGAAACAGCTTGTTTGCTATTTTGTACAAAATTCTCATTTGTCACCGCCTTGCTGTTTTGTCAAAACCTGCGACTTTAAGTTACAAGTATAAAAATCCCCGGCAAAACAGATCGCCGGGGATTTTTTGCACATTAATTATACTTACGTTTTCTGGCAGCTTCAGATTTCTTTTTACGACGAACACTTGGTTTCTCGTAATGCTCTCTTTTACGAATCTCCTGCTGAATGCCAGCTTTTGCACAGCTACGCTTAAATCTGCGTAAAGCGCTGTCCAACGTTTCGTTTTCTTTAACGATTACATTTGACATAGTCTCACACCTAACCTCCCTCCAGTTGTAGATTGTGCATAATACAACTGTATGGGTATTTTTTGCACTGTTCTTATTATACCAGAAAAATCTCGTACGTCAACAAGTTTTTTCATTTTTTTGCAAAATTTTTCCCTGCCGCCTGCCTGGCTCCTTTTTCTGCCCTGCAGGCGGCAGGATTTTGTGCTGTTTTTCCTGCTTATTGTTATGCGATCTGGCCTTCCAGTACCTCAGCAGCTTTTGCAACTGCTTCGTCGATCTTCTCCGGATTCTTTCCGCCGGCCTGTGCCATGTTCGGACGTCCACCGCCGCCGCCGCCGACAACGGCTGCCACTTCTTTGATCAGTTTTCCGGCATGTGCACCTTTCTTCATCGCATCATCGGTTACCATGGCAAGAAGGCTTACTTTACCGTCCTTTGCAGATGCCAGAACAACAACGCCGCTTCCCAGTTTTTCTTTCAGCTGGTCGCCAAGGTCACGCAGTCCGTTCATATCGACATCCGGTACGGATGCAGCGAGAAGTTTTACACCTTTGACTTCGGTTACTTTATCCATAACATCGCCGAGCGCTTCTTTTGCCAGTTTGCTCTTTAAGGACTCATTCTCTGCCTGGAGTGCCTTTGCCTCTGCCTGCAGATGAGCGATCTTCTCGAGGAGATCCGCCGGTGTTGTCTTTAAGAGAGCTGCTGCCTCATGTATTTTCTCTTCCTGTGCTTTATAGTATGCAGTAACAGACGGTCCGGTCAGAGCTTCGATTCTGCGGACACCTGCTGCAACGCCTGCCTCAGAAACAAGTTTGAACAGTCCAATTTCAGCGGTATTCTTTACATGGGTACCACCGCAGAGCTCTTTGGAGAAGTCTCCCATGGAAACGACACGTACTTTGTCGCCGTATTTCTCACCGAACAGAGCCATCGCGCCGGATTTCTTTGCTTCCTCAGTATCCATGATGTCGGTTACAACCGGGATCTGCTCCTGAATTTTTTCATTTACCAGATTCTCAACTTTTTCCAGTTCTTCCGGTGTCATAGCCTGGAAGTGGGCAAAGTCGAAACGGAGTCTGGTCGGGGTTACGAGAGAACCTTTCTGCTCTACGTGTGCACCGAGAACAGTCTTTAATGCCTTCTGCAGAAGGTGTGTTGCGCTGTGGTTCTTCTCGATATTTTTTCTTGCCTCTTCGTTGACCTGAAGTGTAACTTCCTCGCCGTTTGAAATCATACCGGATTTCATGACACCGACGTGGCCGTATTTTCCGCCGCGGAGTTTGATGGTATCTTCTACTTCGAATACACCATTTGCTCCTTTGATGATACCGCAGTCGCCTTCCTGACCGCCCATGGTAGCGTAGAACGGAGTTTTCTCTACGAAAATGGTTCCCTTCTGGCCTTCCATCAGAGATTCTGCAATCTCAGTCTCTGTCGTCAGAACGGTTACTTTGGAGGTATCCTCCAGATGATCGTATCCGGTAAACTCAGTTGTTACGGACGGGTCGATCTCATCGTAAACGGTTGCATCAGCACCCATGTAGTTTGTTACTTCACGGCTCGATCTTGCACGCTCTCTCTGCTCTTCCATTGCTGCATGGAAACCGTCCTCGTCGATGCCGTAGCCCTTCTCCTCGAGGATCTCTTTGGTCAGATCCAGCGGGAATCCGTAGGTATCGTACAGTTTGAATGCATCCTGTCCGTCCAGAACTTTTTTGCCTTCGCTCTGCATTTTTTCTTCGAGCTCGGAGAGGATATGAAGTCCCTGGTCGATGGTTTTGTTGAACTGGGTCTCCTCGTTGTTCAGAACGTTGAAGATGAAATCTTTTTTCTCTTCAAGTTCCGGATATCCGTCTTTGGAGCCTTCGATTACGCTTGCGGAAAGGCGGGCAAGGAACAGTCCGTCAATGCCAAGCAGACGGCCATGACGTGCTGCACGGCGGATCAGACGGCGCAGTACGTAGCCTCTTCCTTCGTTGGTCGGCATGATTCCATCGGAAATCATGAATGTTGCGGAACGGATATGGTCTGTGATAAGGCGGATGGAAACATCGGTCTCATGATCTTTATCATACTCTTTTCCGGAGATTTCGCATACTTTGTTGCGGAGTGCCTGAATGGTGTCGACATCGAAGATGGAATCTACATCCTGTACGACAACGGCCAGACGCTCAAGTCCCATACCGGTATCAATGTTCTTCTGGATCAGGTCGGTGTAATGGCCCTCGCCGTCGTTGTTGAACTGGCTGAATACGTTGTTCCATACTTCCATGTAACGGTCACACTCGCAGCCAACGGTACATCCCGGTTTGCCGCAGCCGTATTTTTCTCCGCGGTCATAATAAATCTCAGAACACGGACCGCACGGACCTGCGCCATGCTCCCAGAAGTTGTCCTCTTTTCCAAAACGGAAAATACGGTCTGCCGGGATGCCGATCTCTTTGTTCCAGATATCAAATGCTTCATCATCGTCCTGATAGATGGATGGGTACAGACGATTCGGATCGAGCCCTACTACCTGTGTTAAAAACTCCCAGGACCATGCGATTGCTTCGTGTTTGAAATAATCACCGAAGGAAAAGTTTCCGAGCATCTCAAAGAAGGTGCCGTGACGGGCTGTTTTTCCTACATTTTCAATATCGCCGGTACGGATACATTTCTGGCATGTTGTTACTCTTCTTCTCGGCGGAATCTCTGCGCCTGTGAAGTAAGGTTTCAGCGGAGCCATACCGGAGTTGATCAGTAAAAGACTTTTATCGTTGTGTGGAATCAACGAAAAACTCTTCATAGCAAGATGTCCTTTGCTCTCGAAGAACTCAAGAAACATCTTTCGTAATTCGTTTACGCCATATTTTTCCATGACTGTTTGTCCTCCAAATAATTCAGTGTGTCCCGGAATTTCTTCCGGGAATCCATTCTTTTATAATAGCACACTTAATTATTTAACGCAAATTTTTTTGAAATTCTTCTTTCCTTTTTTCAGAACGATACCGTCCTCGCCGAAGGCTGCTTTTTCTACGGCATATTTCGGATCTGTGATTTTCTCACCGTCTACGGATACACCGCCCTGCTCTACGGCACGGCGTCCTTCGTTTCTGGTCTTTGCAAGCTCTGCTTTGACAAGAAGGGTTACGATATCGATTTTATCGTCCGTGAAATCCTCTGCAGAAAGTTCACTGGTCGGCATATGCTCGGAGCTTCCGGTAGAGAATACGGCACGTGCGCCTTCCTGCGCTTTCTTTGCTTCTTCCTCGCCGTGTACCATGGAGGTCAGCTCATAGGCCAGGATCTCTTTTGCCTCGTTCAGCTTGCTTCCTTCCCAGGAATCCATCTCGTCGATCTGCTCCAGCGGCAGGAAGGTCAGCATACGGATACATTTTAAGACATCGGCATCGTCCACGTTTCTCCAGTACTGGTAGAAATCGAACGGGCTGGTCTTGTTCGGGTCAAGCCATACAGCGTTTCCTGCGGTTTTACCCATCTTCTTGCCCTGAGAGTCGGTCAGAAGGGTGATGGTCATTGCATAGGCATCTTTTCCAAGTTTACGGCGGATCAGTTCGGTTCCTCCCAGCATGTTGGACCACTGGTCATCGCCGCCGAACTGCATATTGCAGCCGGATTTCTGGAACATGTGATAGAAGTCGTAGCTCTGCATAATCATATAGTTGAACTCCAGGAAGGAAAGACCTTTTTCCATACGCTGTTTGTAGCACTCTGCACGGAGCATGTTGTTGACGCTGAAGCATGCACCTACCTCACGGAGCAGTTCTACATAGTTCAGGTTCAGCAGCCAGTCTGCGTTGTTGAGCATCATAGCTTTTCCCTCGCCGAACTCGATGAAACGCTCCATCTGACGTTTGAAGCACTCTGCGTTGTGGTCGATCTCCTCGCGGGTCAGCATTTTTCTCATATCGGTTCTTCCAGACGGGTCACCGATCATGGTGGTGCCGCCGCCGATCAGGGCGATCGGTTTGTTTCCTGCCATCTGCATCCGTTTCATCAGGGTCAGTGCCATGAAGTGACCTGCGGTCAGACTGTCTGCGGTGCAGTCGAATCCGATATAGAACGTTGCTTTTCCATTGTTTACCAGGTCTCTGATTTCATCTTCGTCGGTTACCTGTGCCAGAAGGCCTCTGGCGATCAGTTCGTCATAAATCTGCATTTTGTTTTTCTCCTTTTTTCGGTTGACTTTCGGGTATGTGTTACCGTCTGGGACCAAAGTTTTTTATACAAAAAGACTCCCGTCCTTTCCGATTCAAAGGACGAGAGCCCGTATCTCCCGTGTTACCACCTTACTTCACAGCTGTCTCACGGCAGCTGCCTTTGTCGGTATCCAAAACCTCTGAATACCCTGACGCTGTAACGTTCGTCTCTTACGTCGCAGCCTACTAAAAACGTGCATCATAGTTCTTCTGCCGCCCGTTTTATTCGGTGCGCAACTCCGGGATGTATTCGAATCGTACAGAACCTGCATGCGCCTCTCATCTGCCGGCTGCTTTCTGTCCGCGTTTTTGTACGTCTACTTGTTCCCTTCCAAGCCTTTTTCCATGTTCCATAGTATAAACGGTGATTCGAAATCTGTCAAGACTTCTGCTTTCCGTTTTTTCATCTATTTTTAATATCCGCGGTCCTGATCCATCATATACAGGAGTGCGTTGCAGATGCACGCCGCGATATTGCTGCCGCCTTTTCGTCCGCGTGCCACGATATACGGGATATTGGTCTGCATAATCAGTTCTTTGGACTGTACCACATTGACAAAGCCGACCGGAACTCCGATGATCAGCGCCGGTTTTATTTTTCCTTCCCCGATCAGTTCATAGAGGCGGACCAGTGCCGTCGGCGCATTTCCAACCGCAATAATCAGCTTTTTATCCAGCTCCGCCGCTTTTTCCATGCAGGCTGCCGCGCGGGTGCTTCCGGTTTCTTTTGCTCTTGCCGCAACATCTTCGTCTGACATAAAGCAGAGCGCTTCACCGCCGTGGCGCGCAAGCACCTTTTTGTTAATGCCGGATCTTGCCATCTGCGTATCCGTCACAATGCAGGCTCCCTCCCGGATCGCCTCGATGCCTTTTGCCACCGCATGCTCCGAAAAGCAGAGATTATCCGCATAATCAAAATCCGCACTTGTGTGGATACACCGCTTTACAACCAGTTCCTGATCCTCTGGAAACGTTCTTCCGTTTAATTCTTCCGTGATAATTTCAAAGCTTCTCTTTTCAATCTCGTGCGGGCTTACCTGCTCCAGTTCTATCTTCATCTTTATGCCCCTTCTTCCAGAATTTGATAAATCTTCTTCATGTCGAGATGCTCGCGCAGCGCATCTGCGAGAATATCGTACTGTGTCTCTTTGAATGTCTGGTAATCGACACCGTGAATCTGCTCCATGGCAATTCCCTTATTCTTTGCAAGTGCTTCCACGATCCGCTCGGCAACTTCTTCTTTGTCGAAAATGCCGTGCACATACGTACCGTACACATTTCCTTTCTGTGCACCGTCCAGCTTATCCGAATCAGCACGGTTCTGATCATCGATGAACGTGAATGCTTCTGTTTCTTCTTTCCGCACCGTTTCTCCCATATGGATTTCATAGCCCTCAATCCGGGTTCCCTCGATCCCGGCAAGAACGCCTTCTGTTTTTCCAAAAGCGCCCTCCGCGCGGGTTCTCGTCTTCTCACCGGCAAATACGGTATCCATCGGCAGGAGTCCCATTCCTTTGATCGTTCCGCCGGCTTCGACATGCAGCGGATCGCTCAGCGAATCTCCGAGCACCTGGAAGCCGCCGCAGACACCGAAAATTACTTTTCCGGCCGCAGCCGCCTTCAGTACGGCCACTTCCAGACCATTCTGACGCATCCAGAGCAGATCCTCCATCGTGTTTTTCGTTCCCGGAAGCAGAATCATATCCGGATTTTTCAGTTCGGAGACAGAGCTTACGTAGCGGAGTGATACGCCTTCGATCCGCTCGAACGGGTTGAAATCGGTGAAGTTTGAAATACGCGGGAGACGGATGACCGCAAGGTCAATGAGACCGATCTCCTCTTTTCTGGTGAATCGCTCGGTCAGACTGTCCTCGTCTTCCACTTCGATGTGGAGATACGGCGCCACGCCGACCACCGGGATGTGTGTTTTTTCTTCCAGCATCACAACGCCCGGGTCCAGGATGGTTTTGTCCCCGCGGAATTTGTTGATAATCAGACCCTTGATGCGGTCGCGCTCATCCGGCTCTAAAAGCTCTACGGTACCGTAAAGCTGAGCAAAAACGCCGCCGCGGTCAATATCTCCGACGAGGAGCACCGGTGCATCCACAAGCTTTGCCATTCCCATATTGACGATATCATCGGCTTTCAGGTTGATCTCCGCCGGACTTCCGGCTCCCTCGATCACAATGATATCATACTGTTCTTCCAGTGCATGGTACGCTTTCATGATGTCCGGGATCAGCTCTTTTTTGTGGGAAAAATATTCCCGCGCACTCATGTTTCCCAGTACCTCACCGTTTACAATCACCTGCGAACCGGTGTCATTCGTCGGCTTTAACAGAATCGGGTTCATCAAAACGGACGGTTCGATCCCGGCCGCTTCCGCCTGCATGACCTGTGCACGTCCCATCTCAAGGCCTTCTCTCGTAATAAACGAATTCAGCGCAATATTCTGTGATTTGACCGGCGCCACACGGTCTCCGTCCTGATGAAAAACCCGGCATAAGCCCGCCGCAAGCAGACTTTTTCCCGCATTTGACATCGTTCCCTGTATCATAATTACTTTCGCCATCGTTTTTCCTCCTAAAACCACTGCAGAATCTGTGAAACGGCTTCTGTCAGAATCTGGTTTTCTTCATGTGTGCGTACGGCTGCACGGTAATATCCGTCGGCAAGGCCCGGGTAGTTGGAACAGTCGCGGATCAGAATGCCGCCTTTTTCCAGCCGTGCGGCAAGTCCTTTCGGTCCCTCAAAGAACAGATAATTTGCACAGGAATCCCATACGGTAAGACCTGCTTTTTCCAGTTCTGCTTTCATCCAGGCGCGTTCTTTTCCGATCAGTTCCCGTGCTTCTTTGACGTAAGCATCCTCGTTCAGGGCGGCAAGGCCTGCCATCTGCGCCGGAATCGAAACATTCCACGACTGCATGCTGCGGCTGATCCGATCCAGCAGATCCTCGTCGCTACAGAGCAGATAGCCAAGACGCAGGCCAGGCATTGCGTAAATCTTTGTGAACGCACGCAGAATCAGCAGATTCGGATATTCGTCCAGTTTTCCCTGCATCGTCACTTTTTCCGGCTCCGGCAGAAATTCTATGAAACACTCATCCAGCACCAGATAGATGTTACGCTCCCGGCAGTTATCCAGGATCTTTAAAAGAAGCTCCTGCGGAATCGTAAGGCCGGTTGGATTATTTGGATTACATAAAAAAACAAGATCCAGATCGTCGGTCAGATCATCGCAGAAATCGTCCTGTAAAAGAAAGCCTTTTTCCTTTTGCAGCGGATACATACGGATAAAACACCCTGCCGCTGAAAGTGCTGCTTCATACTCTGCAAATCCCGGCGCTGCAATCAGCGCTTTTTTCGGGCGGAGAGCCTGTGTCAGGGCAAAAATAAGCTCCGCGGCGCCGTTTGCAAACAGGATATTTTCTTCTGGAAGCTGCTCCTTTTCCGACAGTGCCCGGTTCAGGTCCCGGCACAGTGCGTCAGGATACTGTTCCACCGATCCCGCGCTCTTTCTCACCGCCTCTTTCACACTTTCCGGAGCTCCAAGAGGATTGACATTCACAGAAAAATCGACTCTGCATTTTTTCGTGTAAATGTCTCCTCCATGTGGATTTTGTCTCATACCATATGCCTTCCTTTCTCTTTTCCGTTGTGTTTCTATCTTCTCTTTTTACAGAAATAAAAAGAGCGCGCGGATTCCCGCAAAGAACACCAGTCCGAGGAACGAGGTCAGATACATCAGATGATTTGCTCTTTTGATATCTTCCGCCTCGACCGGGCGGATGTCATCGCCGATCGTTGGTTTCTTTACGACTTTGCCGAAATACACGGCATCTCCGGCAAGCTGTACTTCCAGCGCCCCTGCCATAACTGCTTCTGTCTGCGCAGAATTTGGGCTGGCGTGGCAGTAACGGTCGCGTTTGTAAATTTTTTCTGCATTTTTCCAGTTCATGCGCTCGCATGCAGACGCAAGAATCATCAGCCATGCGCTGATTCTCGCCGGTATGTAATTGACGACATCGTCCAGCTTTGCCGCACACCGTCCAAAATACAGATATTTGTCATTTTTGTATCCCACCATGGAATCCATGGTATTGATAGACTTATACAGAAAGCCCAATGCCGGTCCGCCGAGGGCAAGAAAGAGGAGCGGTGCAATGACACCGTCCGACGTATTCTCCGCGATCGTTTCCACGGCAGCTTTCGTCACTCCTGTTTCCGAAAGATTTTTCGTATCACGTCCTACGATCATGGAAACCGCATAGCGCGCCCCCGGAAGATCGTTTTCTTTTAATTTCTGATAGACCTTCATGCTCTCATCCTTCAGGCATTTCGTTGCCGGAATCTGCCAGCACCAGAGAACCTCCAGAAGGAAGCCGATGACCGGATGAATTTTAAATGCCGCAAAGAGCAGCAGTGCCGGAACACCGTATCCCGCCAGACAGACGAGGATCACGAGAAAAACTCCTCCGGCAAGCTCTCCATTTGGCGTTTTCGGAAATACCTTCCGCAGCCATTTTTCCAGCAGGGCAATGAGATTTCCGATCACACGGATCGGATGGTACAAAAAGGAGGGATCTCCAAGCAGCAGGTCCAATCCATAGCCCACAATCAGGGCTGCTAATGCTGTTTTCATCTTGTTTTCTCCTGTTCTTTCCGGTAAGAAACACACTGCTCCAGAAATTCCAGTGCGAGGTGCGGACTTGCCATATAGTAAAGATGCGGGAATCCCGCCATCATCCGTTTTGTCGCATGAATGCATTCCCAGTTCCGCTTCCGCAGCGGTTTTGCCGCATGCCATGCACTTCCGCAGTCTGTGCTGTCAAAGTAATGGAACTCATGGCCGCGCACCGGATTTCCGCCGTTCCGAAAGGTATCTTTCGTGTTTGGCGTGAGGGTGATATAGCCGAATCTTCCCAGCTTTTTTGTCCGGTAAACATTTCCCGGAACAGCCTGTACCATAGGATACACATTTCCATCCATATCCTCCATGGATTCTGACAGGTACATATAACCGCCGCATTCTGCAAGAACCGGCATTCCCTGACGGATGTTATCGCGGATCTTCGTTCTCATGGTCTGGTTTTCCGAAAGCTCTTCTGCGTGCAGCTCCGGGTAGCCGCCGCAGAACAGAAATCCGTCTGTATTCTTTGGCGGCTCCGCATCGGAAAGCGGCGAAAAATATTCGATTTTGGCTCCAAGTGACGCGAGAAGCTCCAGATTATCCCGATAAAAGAAACAAAATGCTTCATCCTTTGCAACGGCAAGAATCGGCTTCGCAACACGCACCTTGGCCGCTACTTCGC
>ENA-OQIQ01000929-OQIQ01000929.1-human-gut-metagenome-genome-assembly--contig:-NODE-929-length-13797-cov-5.463557_pt1 | contig 13797 bp, 7 predicted proteins | sample MGYA00242584_ERZ504749 | MGnify/ENA primary metagenome ERZ504749 (study PRJEB26092, sample SAMD00036436) | human gut metagenome | host: Homo sapiens | study: EMG produced TPA metagenomics assembly of...
GAGAGGCGGGAGGCGTTACTCCACCACCCAGCAGTCAAGCCGTTCCAGCCACTCAAAGTGAACAGACCAGCCCCCCCATAGAAGTGGAGGCCGCCAAACGTGAGCCATTCACGGGTTCCTGTTTGTTTCTGGCCCTGGTTGTTATGATAATGGTAGTCACGGCAGTACGTAGAACTGGAGCCACCAATTTGTGTCGGATACAGTAGTCCGTTGTTCCCCCACTTCAGTTCCTTCGTCCAGCCTTCGCCGTTTTGTAGAATCTTAATTCCGCAGCTCTTGTAGTCATCCGTCAACGATGTAGCTTGCTTACTGGTATCCTTGACGGTAAATGCTTCTTCGTAATACGTATCCACGCCGTCAATCGTTTCCATGGTTAAGCTGATGATTGTATCCGCCAGCACTTCCCAGCACCCTACGCCGAATTCAATTCCCTGTAGCTTACAAGGGTATTTCCCGGCTGTAGGGTCGATGGAACCCGTGTTGCCGGGAATGGAGTCGGTAGTCCCGGTTGGCCATTTTGCGGACGAAATTTTAGTATTTTTCGTTGCATCACTGTCCCCGGCAACGGTGTCGAATGTGCTGTCAGATTCCACATACACAGCCGCATATTTCGTGTCACCGATTGTCACATCTTCAACGCTAACAACTTTGTAGCCAATCTTGCTGGCGTTATCTTGCCGCAGTTGGTCGTGGCTGGACGATGTGCCGATAACGACTCTGGAGCCTACAATGTAGCTGGATTTTTTAGTAGCATCGACAACGACCCTCTTTACGCCCGTTTCAGACACGAGAGCGGTATCCGTTACATTATAACTATTATCGAAATTAAGAACCGTATCGATAGTCAAAGAAGCGAATTTAATTCTGGCCATGATTTGTAGGAATCCAATGTCAACGGAACACGTACCGGAATAGCTGGTACTGATGTTGCGAGAATAAGTAATTGCGTTATTATGGCAGAAATTCCCTTGTGTTGCCACACCAGAGCAGCACGTCATCTTGTTATCCGTCAGCCCCGCATTGTATTTTGCGTGTACTACCCAAGGTCGCACTGTGCCGTCCATTGCCACCGCTTCCGGCAAGGGCGCACAGTTCTTTTTTGACGGGTCGTAGCCAATGCGATACCCTTCCGTGAACGTCTGGGTTCCTTCATCGCCGGGATTGGTGTAATAATGATACCCAGTCATTTGCAGTACGCCTACATATTTTGCTGTGTTGTACCGTTCGAACTGACCGGCAATCCCTTCGATAGCAGTGATTTGTGGGCATTTATTCGTGTCGTCCATTTGCCAGTTACAATCCACAACAGCGAAAAGTGGAAGCCCTTCGTAGTCGTCCTGGCCTTTCGTAGTGGCCGTTGAGGGTACGCAAGTCAGCTTCGTGTTATCCCCGAACCGCACGCCATCACTTTGAGAGGATACGTCTGGGCAATAAAAAGTCACGCCGCCGTCCCAGTTAAAGTTGTCTTGCAGGAGTTGGTAGAAACCCGTTACCTGGGCCGTGATTTCCGCAGGAGTACTGGTGACCGTGATTCCATTAAGCTGCATGAAAACCTTCATGGCTTTTTGGAACCCGGCAGCAGTGCCGTCAATCATGGCCAGAATTAGCGCTTCAATGCTGCCTTCCTTGGCAATTGTATGATTGGCAATCGTTTCCAGAGCGATTGTCATTCTCGTTTGATGTTCGAGATCCGGTAATTTATTGCTCATGTGTCCTCCTAAAAGTTATCCTTGTAAGCAAGGTCGCCGTCACCATCCAGGTAGATTTGGAATGACAGCGCAGCAACGCTGGCAGCAGCTTCCTTCGCGGACGCGGCAGCGGCATCAGCGGACGTGCTGGCAGCCGTTGCGCTCGACTTCGCGTTTTCTTCCATTGTGGGTAAATTGGAAGCCGCAATGCCGGCGTCAGCAGCATCCTTAATGGCGCTCACGAAAGATTGCTTAATGTTGGTTTTCAGAACATTGTTGTTAACATCCGTGAGTACAAGGTTGCCGGTTGCATCATAATCAGCAGATACAAAAGTTCCCCGGAGCCACTTGTTCACCCAGTCAGCTTCCGTGCCATTGTAACCATTCTTCACAGCGATAGCATAAGCGGATAAGCCGTCTTTTCCATCAACACCGTTGACCCCGTTTTTACCATCAGCGCCAGCAGGGCCGGGAACGCCCTGTTCCCCTTTCAGAGATTCAAGCCATGCGGATTCATTTCCAGTGAAGCCGTTCTTCACCGCTAGTTCGTAGGCGGAGAGCCCATTGGAACCGGGTTTACCGTCTGCCCCATTCACACCGTCTTTCCCGTTAGCACCAGCAGGGCCGGTGGCACCGGTTGCGCCGGTATCCCCCTTGTCGCCTTTATCCCCTTTGAGATATGCCAGCCATTCTTTTTCCGTGCCGGTGTATCCGTTCTTTACAGCCAGATCATACGCAGAGTAACCACGTTCCCCACGTGGCCCGGCAACGCCGCTACCTGTAGAGGGGAGCCCAACCGTAATTGTATTGTCCGCAGAAATTTCCACGTTGTAATTGCTCATGTTACCCCCTTGTTACGTCTCTTAGAATTTCGCAAGGCCACACACCCAGCGTGGCTACCATACCGTCAGCACGGTATTCAATATCCATCACATATTTCCCCGGGACAAGCTTTTCCGTTTCCTCGTGGGTAAAATCAAATTGGTTGTTGTCACACTCTTTTCTTATTACATAATCCTTATCATTGATATGTTTCTTGATGGAAAGAGTGGCCGTGTAATCCGTGTATTCCGTTCCATCCTTTATTGACTTCAACCGGATTTCCCCGGTGTCGCCTCTTGTCAATTTCAGCCCATCTTCCAGTGTGAATTTAAACATTAGTTCACCGCCCCGATAATTAAGCTTGCCACCGCACACCCGGCAACAAGGCTCCAGAAATTTCTCTGGCGTTTAGTTGTAGCTAATTTACTTTCCATCAACTTTTGGTAGGCTTTCAAGGATTCCTCTGCTTTCTTTTGAGAGTTCTCTGCATTCTTCAATGAGCGCTTTAGTTCTGCCGATTGACTTTTTGACTTCTCCAGAGATTCTTTCACTTTCGCTAATTCCGTCTGACACTCGGCCAACGCCTGTGCTTGCTTCGTCAATTGACTTTCCGACAGATTCAATTCGTTGTTCAGCGTCTCGGATATTTCTTCCTGTCTCTGACTGATGGACAGTAACTTCTGGTACTGTTCCTCGGTCATCAGCCGGGACCCAAAACACATAGACGGTAGCCAAAATAAGCAGAAGCACAATACCAATGACAGATAGTTTAATTTTCTGACTTTCATTCAAAAATTTCACCCCCATATTTTAGATTTAAAGCCGTTAAAAATTAATTCGCATATGGTTTTATACACGTAACAACAAAAACGCTCATACAGCAAATACGTGCCCATATGAGCGTTTCTCCTATTTTTCAGCCGTGTGTCAACCTTCGTCGTTGGCTTTCATTTCTTCAAATTTATTTTTCCAGTAATTCGCCTTCCCCCGGATTACATTTCCGCCTGTTCTGGGGGAAGAATAGTCCGTAGTCCATTCTGGGCTTTCATCGGTTCCCAGAAATTGAAGGTCCCAACGTTCACACCCGTTGTTGGGTCCGTACTCATCTCCCTCTGGTAACAGTCCGTCAATGTTATCTGCCGCTTCTGCATGGGTCAGCACTCTTTCAGAATCAATGGTCAACCACAACGCCGGAGCAAGGACGGCAATGACCTGCGCCATAGAATCAATCTGCGCCACCGTCGGAGGGTAATCTCCTAAGTCCTCGGTAGTCGCCCCATATCCACAGCAAAGCGTAATCCCAATAGAAGCTGTATTCCTGTGCCATGTATGAGCCAACGTCTCGGAAAGATCATCTGTACTTGCCCATATAGATCCGTTTTGGTCAATGTTCAGATGATAATCATCATACATCTGCCCATATCTTCCAGCCGTCCAGTGAAGATAGATTTTAACATCTCTCCCCATCTGCTTAGCTTCCTGCCACAAAGCAGGGAAGGCTGTTTTAGCCATCGTCTCTATGTCTTTCAGTGTTACTCGTTTCATCTTTTTCCTCTTCTAAATAATCCGGGATGCCATTCTCATCTTCATCAATGAGAGCCTTGGCCAGGAACCCTACCGCCGCTATGAAAGCTGTTCCCGTTATGGTCCGTAGTAATTCATTCAGAGCGATAAATTCCACTTTCCCGCTATAGTACCAAACGAATACCCACCCTACTATATATAGAACTATAACTAGCAGAATAAGTACCATAAGAAGAATAACAAGAGCACGGGGAAGCCCCCGCACTTTCATTTTTCCAGTCTTATCTAAAGCCTTGATAACCCCGTTTCGAATCGTATCAAACCATTTCATCAGGTAACACCATAAATTCCTTATAGATGGTATCCATTACCCCGTTTTTCCCCAGCCCTGCATAAGCTGTGTGCATCGCTTCAAATGCTCCTTTGTCAGCACTGGAAGCATAGCCTTTTTCTTTATGGCAATGATAGGCTTGTAGCATTCTGTCCCGGAGAAGGCTCTGGAGGCCCTGCTTAATCAGCTCGTATTCCTGCTTCTCTCGGTTCTGCTCTTCCTGATATCTTTTATATTTTCCCCAAATATATCCGCCTACTGCCGGAATGACAGAACCTAAAATCACGTGAAATATTTCATCCATGTAGTTTGCTCCTTTAACAGAAAAGGGACCTGCAATCAGGTCCCTATATCACTACTATTTTACCTTATTCTTAGCCTTCTTTTTTGCGGCATTTCTTTCCCGCTGGGCTTTTCGCTTGGCATCTTTGAACGGGTCGCCAGTTTTTTTCGCCGTATTCTTTTTCGGCTTAGATAACTTCCTGTCCATGACAATTGCGCCCATGAGCTGGCGTAAATCTTTTTCAGAATCAGGGTACAGGAAATACTGGATAGAGTTGGCGATACCGTCAGAGACCATATCAGGGAATCCCGTAATTCCGTTGATTGCACGCCCGCCATCACGCACAATGTCAGCCAGGTTCTTTTTACCGTCGTTGTGCATCACATGGCTAGCGGTAACACCAGCATCAGACATTCTGACGAACGCATCAAGTGCGCTAGTCATCTTAGCAGAGTTGCCGAAAGTCTTAGCGTCTGGGTCAAAGATGGACCTGGAGATAGGCCGCCAAATATCCCGTAGGATGGGGATAGTAGCCGCCTGGTTATCCATGGAGGTTTGAGAGAATTTCCGGAGCCAATAAGCCGCATCCTTCTTCTCTTTGTCGTCGCCACCTGCTAGAGCGTCCATTGCGCCCCGGATACCCATTTCGATAGCACTGTTCACCATCACTCCTAACAGGAGATAATGGGCCATGGGCGTCATAAACTTCAGGTTAGCATAACGCCGCCAGCCAGTATAGCCAGCTTTCTCAGCCGCCTGCAAACCAGCGTAATACTTATTGGCCACCATGTTATAGAGAGCGTTCTGAAAGGTGTAGAACATGGTCAGGGCCTTGGTAATTTCCCCGCCCTTCTGGGCCTTGGAAAGGTCTTTCATTTCGCCGGAACCGATGACACGCACAACTGCCCTGTCACCTGCGGCAATGGCGTTTCGCTGGGCGGTTTCGTTGTCATGGCCCAGCTGGATTTCCTGATTCAACGTCTTGCGATATTCGCTATACCAAAGCGGGAAGGCGAACATGTTATCCGTAAATCCAATAATTTTAAATCCATTCTTCATAATTTTTTGTGGAAGAGTTAACGCGTGAATATTTTTATTCTGACTTTCCATCGCTTCTCTAAGGTTAGTGTCCATCCGTTCGGAACGCTGAGCCATAAACGGAGAGAGAGAATTAACCAAACGCCAATTAGCTTCAGGATGCGCCCAGAAGTCTTTAAAAGCAGAAATAAAGTTATCAACCCCGCAATACATCATCATCAGCGGAGCGTTGGAAACGTTCAAAAGAGCCGTAGAAGTACGAAGCCCAAGCACAGCCATGGTAGTATTTGTGCGGACTTTTCTTGCAAGCTTTTCATACCATTCTTGTCCACTTTTAGGAGCCTGCCAGATATCAGAAGCCCAATCCCGCAAGGCTTTGTATTCTTCCATTCCCATAGAGTCGACTATAGCCTTGGTGAATTTCCGGTCATTGATGATTCTGTTCACATCCAGGGCCGTTTCTCGAACCGCGATATAGTGCATCATTTCCCCGCCCTTGTTGCCGATTACGTCAAAGGAAAGGCTTAAAGGACGGTCAGTCACAGTCGTTGCCCGGGACTTCGTAAACCCCTTGCCCTGACCCATCCGAGCCACGCCGGGAGCCATCGATTTCAGGGTATCCATTTCTTCCAAATCGCTTGTTCTGACAGATTGGTCAGAGTCGTAAACCACAGGATAATATCCGCCCCGGAGCTGATAAGTATTGCCATCCTTCCCCGTTACAGAGAAGGAGCGGTGTGCCAGTTTCCCCAGGGGGATACCGATAGTACGCTCTTTCACCCCGGATTCATCCTCATAGTGTGCGCCCATCAGGTTCCACACCTTGGTGATAGTTGCCCAGTCCCGCTTATCCAGTTCCTTTAGAACATCATTGAACAGGTCCGCAACAACTCTTTCACGGATTTGCAGAGATTTAAACTCTTGTCCCACTGGCTCGTTGTCCAACACACGCTTATAACCGGATTCAGTGCCAGCGGTTAAGGCCATGCACATAATCTGCTCTTTGGTCAGGAGCCGGTTACCAAAGCGGTAAATCCTCTTGTTCCTGATATCATCCAATTCTTCCCCTGTATAAGCTCCGAACGCATCTTTCAAGCCTGCGGCAAATTCAGCCTGTAGCTTGATTTCCTCATTCGTCGCCCTCATAACAGGGTCATAGAGGGTCTTGATAGCCAGCCCGGTAACGTTCTTGCCCGTCTTGCCGATATACCCATCCATGCGCTGGAAGATGGTTAAAGGGGCAATCAGCTTGTTGAAGTAGCTTCCAAGGAAATCCTTTGCTTCCTTCATGTTCCGCATTCTTTTATCGGTCCAGCGATTTGCGTCGTATGGATCCTCTTTAATATGTATCCCATTGTGTTCAATCAAGTTGTCTGCCAGAGCGGAGGCGGCCTCGTCAATCCGAGCACCCTTTACGCCGTTCAGCTCGACTACGTTCAGTTTATCTTTCTGTCGGCTCATCTTGTAGAGGGCCTTCATGATTTTATTCACATATTCCCACCCATTGGGAGAGAGTTTTTCCATCCCGATACGCTGTGTCTGATTTCCCAGAGCATCAAGCCACTGGGGGATTTTCACTTCGGATTCTTTTTCGTTAGGAGAACCGGTCAGCCAAAGGAAAAGTTCTTCCAGTTTCGGAATCCCCTTAGAAGGAGGAAGTCCGTCATTTCTGGCTAGCCCCAGGACGTAGGCTAAATGCTGATACCAATAGCGTTCAGCCGCTGGCATCCGTTCATTTCCTTTTTGCAGAGTTTGGATATTTTTCTGGATTCTAGTGGCCTGCCGGTCAATCAGCTTCTTGAAACGCCCGGATTCAGTGACCATAGCCGCAAGCAATAACTGCTGTTGCTTAGCATTAGCCGCCTTGTCCCATTCGCCCTTGCTCATCAGCCGGAATACTTCATATTGCTTCTGCCCCAGCTTCTTAGCCCATAACGCCACATTCGTAGCCTGGTTGATGGGAAGGGTAGAAAGAGACTGCCGAGCCATTGCCCGCCGTTCTGCCACGGTATTCAGCACGGTATCCCTAACGATCCGGATACCGGCTTTCATGTTCCGCATTTCTGTTTGGGCTTCCTTGACTTTTTCGTTTCGCTGGTCCTCTTGGATTTCCAGCTTTTCTGCAATCTTTCTGGCCCGTTCCGCCGCTTCTGCCGTTTCTGCATTAGCTTTCGCCGTGGCCTTATCCGCCTTAGCCTGGGACTTAGCCACGATTTCATCTTCCCCGGCAATGTAGGCTTTAGCCTTTGCGGCGAGGGCTTCATATTCAAGAGCGTGCAACATCTCTTGATATTCAGAATCCTGTACAGCCTTTTTAGCATCTTCATAAAGGGCTTCGGTGTCCAGTCGGGATTCTTGCATTTCCTCGGTGAATCCCTTCATCTGCGCATCCAGGGCCGCTTCGAAACTGCCACCACGCTTCTTTAATTCTTCCTGATATTCCTCAGGTGTCAGGTTGAAATCAGCCAGAATATCAAGATTTCCGCCATTCATCCGGACCATCTCATCAGCCCGCCAGAAATCATCCTGTCCCATCTCAGAGGCGACTTGTTCACGCTTGGCTTCGATGGCATCCGCAATATCTTTCCGGTCTGCTTCTTCCAGATCTTTCATGGCCTTTTCAAGCACTTTTGCTTCGGCTTCTTCCTTGACTTTCTGATACCACCTTTCCCACGTTCTTGCGTTCTCATCCAGCATGAGCTTCATGCCGCCAGCCCGTTTGAAGTCATCGACCATCTGTTCCTTCATAGCCATGTCGATTTCATCTTGAGTAGCAAGCATACGGTCCATGACTGCCGTAACTTCTTTCGTAGGCTTCCCGCCAAGCTGTTTAAAATCTCGATAGATAGAAGTCAGCCAAGATTTGAAGCGGTTGAAGATACCGTGCAACTGGGGAGCAGGAGCCTTGCCAGTGCGGAGATAAGCCTCGAACCCTCGTGCGAACTTTTCATGCTGTTCTACAGAAATATCTGCATCAATTTTCTTGTTGCCGAACCACTGTTGCAGGGTAAAGAAATCTTCGGTAAACTGCCGAGAAGCGTTCTCATTGAGTGCCAGCTTCTGCATATTGATTAAATACCAGTGGGCGGACTCGTGCATGAAGGTAGACTGGTCAGCCGCATCGAACAGGGAAATCACGTCCCCGGTGACGGTGGTCTGTCCTTGAATCTGGGCCTGTTGTTGGTTGTATTTGTCGATGATGGAAATAGCCTTGTCGTCAAAGACCACGAAACAGCGTCCATCCTTGTTCCCTTCGTAAGTAACGCCCTTAATGCCCAGAGAATTGAGAAGCAGAGAAGCATCCCGTTTCGGGTTAGTGCTTCCTTCTCTTTTCATTTGAAAAACTACGTCTTTGTAGAAACTTTCTCCTGTAGTTGTTGACCCTTTAAGGCTATCGTCTTCTGGAGCGCTATAACTGTCTGGGCGGCTTCTATAATAATCCGCAATAGCCTTTTTAACCTTTTTCGGCTGGTCTTGTAGGAACTTATCTTCATCTAAAAGAACATCATTGTCTGGAATATCAACTTCGTACAGTTTCGCTTCTGGGCGTTCTACGGAAGTGGTTTGCGAATCTTTTAATATTTTTAAAGCACCTGCGTAATCTTCTTCAAATCCAGTCCCCTTGCTAGTGCGTGCCAGTTCGGAAACCCTTTGAATTGCCTTTTCCCTACTGCCTTCCAGAGAGAGATTGAGTAAGGCGAAACGCAATTTCTTGTCAGACGGCCGATTTCCGTCTTCATCTCTAAAGCCGTTTTTATAACCGACAAACTTTTTCCCATCAATGACCACCGTACTGCGGAGGTTCTTTAAAAAGTCCTTATACCCTTCGGAAATTTTTCTGTCTTTTGCAAAATAAAGGCCCCACCCGTGAACCTGCCTGCCTTCGCCGCTACCCATTGCGCCAAGGTCAAAATGTTCAAAATCGTAAGGAGAACCGTGCCAAGCGGTTTGGTAATACCATGTATTTCGCTTGACAAGTTTTTTAGCATCTGCTAAACTAACAGTACCAAAAGCACTTACCTTTCTAGGCTTCAATTCGTTACCCGTTCCGGCATCTTTTTCGGGGGCGATGTACTTAGAGTCGGGGCCGGTCCCGGCTGGAGGAGTTAGCCGCCCTCCAAAGGTAAGTGCTTTTTGTCGTTCTCTTTCCATTCTCGATTTTGTTTGTGGGGTTAAAGTAATAACAGTATAGAAATTTTCATCAGTAGATTTATCTTCAGTTAATTCTAGAATAAGAGCAACTGGTTCATTTTTAAGGTAAGAACGAATTTCAAGGCGTTTACCATTCTTATTTATAGAATCAACGTTAGCCAAAACACCAGAAATAGCGGTGTCTATTTCACCGGTTAAGTTTTGTACCTTATGCCTCAATAAGTGCGCATATCCGGCACCAAGTGTCTTTTTCTGATGATGAAATCCAACTTGTAAACGTACTGGAGCGCCTTTAATTCTTGTTCCATTATCCGCTACAATATCTGGAATAAATCCATAGTCGATATTCCCATTACTGTTCAATACATACTTTAGTTGTTCATCTTTCATTTGTGCAAGGGAAACATCCCCATCAGCCACACCACCGGACGGAACAACCTGCAACGTGTTGGCAACGTCTTCCGCCGTGGTCTTCTTTCCCTGCCGGGTCCATTCTTCTGCCAGCCGTTGGCACATACGTGCGAACAGAACGCCGTCATACCGTGCGGCCTGCTGTACCTTTTTGTTCGGGGAGGCGGAAAGCAGGTCCGTAGTGCGCTGGTACACCCTATAGGCTTCGGGAGTCATGCCACGTGTAATAGTCGTTTCTACGTTCTGGATTTTGGCAATCTTGTCTTTCATTCCACGCAAGGTGGCAATGGTGTTGGCCATCTTGTCCAGCCGTTCCTTGTTCGCCTTGAACTCTGCTTCAATGCGGGTTACCTCGTCCGTGTCGCCGTGGTCTGCCGCTAGATCATGCGCCACGCCAAGAGAACGAGGGCCGCCACGTGTCGCCCCGGTCAGAACGTCGTAGGCGTACTGTTCCTTCTTTTCCACAGTCGGGGTTTGGATACCAAAATAATCCGTCCACCATTTATGCCGGGACTTTCCACGGTTCTGAACCACTCTAACATTACCGTTGTCATCTGCGAACTTATCTTCTACTACTCTGGCGCCAGTCAATCCATCTTTGCTATCAGCTTCATCACGTTCCCAGACTTCACGGAGTACATTCTTGTATTCTGTTTCTGCATCCCGGAGAGCCTTTTTGTAGGCGTTCTGGACATCGTTTGGGCTTGCAGAGATGATTTCCGCCGCCAGATTTCTTTCATCTTCATCCTTGAAATTTTCGTTTACAATGGTGGGGATGATTTCCTGCACTTCCTGTTCGTCCTGTTCAGCCAGAGCCTTTACGTTCTGTTGGAAGCGCTTAATGGTGTCCTTCTGCCGTGCGGTACAGTTAATATCCGGTGCGGAAGTGGTCATATCCACAATTTTGTCATTGGCCGGAAGAGCGGTCTGACAGTATACTTCCGTAGGAACTTCCAGATCACCCTTGCTGTCAATGACTTGCTGAATTTCCGATGGACTGTACCCGGACTGCTGTCCCAGCTTCTGAACCAGTTCCGCCCCGCCCTTTTCCTGCATGAGCATTTCGACATCAACATAGACATTGGGCATCCCCGCTTTGTCCATTTCCGTTTTAATGACCTGCATGTAGGCTTTAGGATTTTCCTTGAACAGCTTATTGTCCTTCTGGTTCTCCTGAATATCCCGGAGCATTTGACCAGTAACAGCGTTGTCAACTTCCTGCGCTGTCAGTTCGTTATGAAGCCGTGCAATGTTGACCAAGGAGCGCACGCCTTTAATATTGGAAAGCACGTCACCGCCGATGATCATACCGCCCACAGAGGGAACTGCTTCTGCCATTGCGTCAACGGAGTTCCCAACGATTTCGGCTACGGATACGGGTTTTTCCGTAGTCTGGGGATGGGTGGCAATGATAGCGTTCTTGACAACATCTCCCGTTGCACTCTGGTAGGCTTCTTCCAGGATTTCTTCTTTCGCCCTGGGCGCCCAGGACTTCACCGCCGTAGCCAGATACCCCTTCAGCCCGCCTTTAATAGCTTCTGCATTACCTTTGTTCCGTGCAACAATATCTTGAATGGCCTTCCTATCTGCCCCGCTCAAGGTAGACATGATTGCATCATAGTTCCAGAATTCAATCCCGGTTTCAATCCCAGTTTCAATCGTAGCCGCTATTTTAGCTTCTCTAGGAGTCAAAGTTCTAGTCCCATTTTCATTCTGATAGGACAGATATTCGATATACTTTTCCCCTACCTGTCTGCGATACATACCGGCCATAGTGCCGAACTTGAAAGCATAAGAACCAATTTTCTTTGCAATCGGAGCCGGAGCGCCCATCATATAGGCCCCGCCGCCGAGAATTCCAGCGGCAACAGCCCCAACTGCGGCATCACTGCCCATCCCAGCAACTTGAATACCCGTCTGGGTCAGAATACCCATAAGCGGATTCATGGTAGTCTGGGGAACCATTTTCTGTAACTCTTCCAGCCGTGCGGTAAGCTGTTTGGCCCGTTCCATTTCTTCTTCGGTCAGCGTGCGGCCTTCTACATAGGCACGGTCATAAATATCCGCCCGTTCACTGCTGTTGTTGAACGTTTCCGCCACCAGAGCCGGAATGCCAGTGATGGACTGAACCGCCTTTACGTCCTCTGCATTTTTCAGCATTGCTTCGAACGTATCCGGAGTAGCGTTAGCAAGAGAAGGATAGTATTCTGCAAGATACGCCTTGAACGCTTCGGGGTCATTGCGGTCTACATCATCTCCCACCCGGCTGTCAATTTTGAACTGGGCCAGAATTTGGGCGCCCTTGATATAGGCATCACGATCACCAAAAAAGATTCCAGAATCCTTCCCATAGGCCCGTGCCAGTTCTTCGGACATTCTATTCTTTTCTGGGGTATCCCACTGAAAATTGAAGTTATTATAGATTTCTGTACCACGGACCCAATCAGAAGTGAAAGCAAGAGTATTTTCTACGGACTTTTTATAGCTGTCACCGACAAGTCCTCCCGCCAAGCCAGCATGGAAGAACGTGTCTACAGGGTTGTCATAAGTAGGAGCAATGGGATTCTGTACATCATCAATGCTTTTTCTGTATTCTGCTTCGCTATCTGCGGCCCGGGCGGAGGCGGCATCTTCTGCCGCTTGCACTGCACCACCGAAAGACTTCCACACGGGAGTGTTCAACGTATCATTGATGGACTGCCGAGCGGACGCAAGCATAGTGCCCACGCCCACCGGCTGTGCGATTTCCTCATTCTGATAGTTATTGTATTGCTCCTGCGCTTGTGCCGTTGCTTCTTCTTCTCTTGCTCCAAAAGGATTGCCTACCGCCGTGGTAATGGCATCGGCAACACGCTGAAACCTAGAAGGCGGCTCTGGCTGGGGCATCATATCTGCTGGAAGGTTATTAGGGTCAACCGTACGGGCATCTGCCCACTGGGGGTCAAGTATCCCGCTTAAATTCTGTTCCTTTATGCCTTCTCCAGCTTCTAAAAAACGATTTCCCATTAGTTATCCTCCTCTACAGCTACACCGCCCGTCATATCATAAATCTCATCGTCATACAGTTTTAACGGAGAACCTTCATTTCGGCCTTCAATATAGCTTAATCCGTTCTGTTGATTGTGGCTGTAGGCCCTCGTGGCGTTATAAATCCGGTTCATCTTCGTATCATACACTCCGCGGCTTGTCCACAATCTATGGGTTGTTTCTCCTTCTAACAGCAAATTCCACGCATCTTGTTGTGTGGGGCGTTTCCCTTCCTCTTTAAGACTAATCAGCCCGTTGAGTGCATAAGGGAACGCGGCTTTGAAATCTCCCGCTTTATGACCTTCATCAATCCAGCTTTGTTTCAAAACATCTACATCAATATCACTAGATTGAATCGCGGCCCACTCATTCATACGGCTTTTAAATTCACTGGTTCCCCTCGGGATCCCTGCGGCTATAAGGGTTTGTTCTGCTTGCGTGCGATTCCAGTTTTTAGCAATAACCGCTTCTGCCCAGTCCGCTTTTTCTTGTTTTTGGCTTCTCGTGCCGCTTCTGCTGAC
>ENA-OQIQ01000930-OQIQ01000930.1-human-gut-metagenome-genome-assembly--contig:-NODE-930-length-13789-cov-3.638200_pt1 | contig 13789 bp, 8 predicted proteins | sample MGYA00242584_ERZ504749 | MGnify/ENA primary metagenome ERZ504749 (study PRJEB26092, sample SAMD00036436) | human gut metagenome | host: Homo sapiens | study: EMG produced TPA metagenomics assembly of...
GAGAAAGCACTCTGTGTTCTGCCATATACAATCTGTAAGAATAATTCTCTCATAGCTGTGTTAATAGCATCACATACTAAGTCTGTATTTAAAGCTTCCATAACAGTTAAGCCTGGTAAGATTTCAGCTGCCATAGCTGCTGAATGTGTCATACCTGAACATCCGATTGTTTCAACTAAAGCTTCCTGAATGATACCTTCCTTAACGTTTAATGTAAGCTTACATGCACCCTGCTGAGGAGCACACCAGCCAACACCATGTGTAAAACCTGAAATGTTCTTAACTTCCTTATTCTGTACCCACTTTCCTTCTGTAGGAACTGGAGCAGCGCCATGATGAACGCCCTGTGCTACTGGACACATGTTTTCAACTTCCTGTGTATAAATCATCTTATTACTCCTTTCGTTAGTTAAGGGATTCATACATAATTATGAACCCCTTTATCACTTGTGTTATTTTCTCACATCACAATGCTTAAGTCAATTATGATTGTGCAAAAAATATCAAAAATTATGAAAAATGTAATTACATCATAAATATTATATAACTAAAACCATTAAAGTTCAAACTTATCAATAGCCTCTGTAAGATGTGAAGCAATATCATCAAGTTCAACTGTAAACTGGTTAAGTGTATGCATAGTAGCATTAACCTCTTCTGCTGAAGCTGATACTTCTTCTGAAGCTGCTGCTGTTTCTGTAGATACAGAAGCTACATCCTCCATGCTCTTGACAACATTCTCACGGCTTGCATCCATCTGCTCATTAAGTGAGGCTATGTTATCAAGTCCTTCCTTAAGCGCATTGACAGCATCTGATATATGTCCGAAGAGCTCCTTGGCTGCATTGATAGACTTATTCTGTTCATCAATAATATCAACGCTTTCATCCATAGTTTTTTCTGCCACTACTGACTTAGCTGAGATTTCCTTTACAATCTGCTTAATCTCATCGGTTGATGCCTGTGACTGTTCTGCAAGCTTTCTTATCTCATCTGCTACTACTGCAAAACCTCTTCCGCTCTCACCAGCTCTTGCTGCCTCGATGCTTGCATTAAGCGAAAGCAGATTAGTCTGCTCTGTAATCTCTGTTATCGCATCTGATATAAAGTTAATCTTTTCTATGCTTTCAATCATCTCATTAACTACATTCTTTGAGAATCTTGAGTTATCCTTAGACTTCTCGCCCTTATCTATAAGATCATCAACTATTGTAATACCCTTATCACTAAGTGTCTTAGTCTCAACTGACATATCGTTTATATCGCTTACATAAGCCTTAGTTTCATGAAGCTTAGATGCAAGAAGTTCTACTTCAGATGTTGCCTTCTGTGTACTTTCTGCCTGACCAGAAGCACCAATAGACACACTCTGAATAGCCTCAGATACCTGATTAACAGTCTCAGTTGTTGACTCACTTACCTGTGATATCTTCTTAGATGCATCTATAAGGACACCTGACTTTTCCTCAACTCCCTTGATAAGACCAGCTATCTGATCTGCCATATCATTGTAGTTTTTCTCAACCTGTCCGAATTCGTCCTTCCTCTTTACTTCTATTCTGTGTGTAAGATCACCATCAGCCATCTTACCCATAGCAGTGTTAATCTTCTTAAGCTCTTTAGAGATTGACCTTGCTGTTATAAGAGCAATAGCAACACCTATTATGATTCCTATTATTGAAAGAAGCATTGTCCTGTTTCTGATGCTGTCTACAATTGTCTGTGTCTCTGACTCACTTATAAATCCCATAAGAGTCCAGCCTGTAACTGCATCCTTAGACGTTACAATATGAAGGCTTTCACCATTTACTTTTTCATCAAAAGAAAATGTTGTATCAAGCTTGTCATCACCAAGTCCCTTTATAGTATTCCAGCATTCAAGCTTAGTAACATCATCTACATATGTATTCTTGTCATTATTAACAAGAATCTTGCCTTCCTTATTAACGAGGAGGACATAACCTGTATCAAGAAGACCTATATTTCTTACATAATCTTCAACCTCTGAGAAGTCAATATTAAGGCCTACCGCTCCATAGTTACTGTTATCTGTATACTTTATTTCCTGAGACACAGTAAATATCGTCTTTCCAGATTTTGAATCCTTATATGGATCCGAAAAAACTGAATATATAGAATTCCTTGCCTTTGAACCTATACATGCTTTATACCATGACTGGTTCGTATCATTAACATCTCTTGTTAATCCACCCTTGTTGCTTGTCTTACCTGTATCTGGATTAATCTCTGTCCAGCCATCTACTCTAAGACCTGTTTTAGTAGTAAAAAATGCAAGCTCAGCTCCATTAGTTACCTTTACTGATGCAACAAGTGAATCCTTGATTGCTGTTACATTGGTATCAATATCGCCTCTGTCTTCGAGATGCTTTATCTCATTCTTACGCGTAAGAAGATCAACTGGCTGTGAAAGAGTCTTTAAATATGTTGTAAACCCTTCCTGTGCTGCCTCAAGTGTCTGCTCACTAGTCACTTTAGTATTTCCGTTAATAGCTGTTCTTGTCTTATTTAGAGAACCAAGCGATACAAGAATTATTGATACACATATCGCTACTACAAAAGATAATACAAGCTGAACACCAATCCCTTTGAAAGTTTTCATACTTTTACCTCACTATCCTTATCCTTTTATATTAACCATAATAAATTATACTCTGATTAATTATATGGTTAACCATGTAATACTTTTGCAAAATAACTACATTTTTGCATATATACTATGATAGCATAAAGTATTTATTTTTCAAGGGGTGTTTCCTTATGTTAATATATTAACAATTTTTTTTAATATTTTTTTGTGATTTCTCCCTGTTTTTTGTAGATTGAACCTGCTGGAACAAAGCCTCTTACACTCGAAAGCGGATATATATTACTCTCTTTTCCTACTATTGTTCCTGGATTAAGAACACTTCCGCATCCAACCTCAACATAATCACCAAGAAAAGCACCTATCTTCTTAATTCCAGTATCCACGTTTTCATCTGGTCCTTTAATGGTTATAAGCTTCTTATCTGATTTAACATTAGATGTTATTGAGCCTGCTCCCATATGTGCTTTATAGCCAAGTATTGAATCACCTACATAGTTATAATGTGGAACCTGTACGCAATCGAATAATATTGCATTTTTAAGTTCTGTCGAGTTACCTACTACTGCACCTTCACCAACTATAGCTTTTCCTCTTATAAATGCACAATGTCTTATCTGTGCACCTTTACATATTATTGCCGGACCTGCAATATATGCTGATTCAAACACATCAGCTTCTTTATGGATCCATACATTTCCGTCCTTTTTAATATATTCATCCTCTGGAAGGGTGCTGCCAAGCTCTACTATATAGTCTCCTATCTTTGACAGTACCTCCCATGGATATATGCATCCATCAAAAACAGATGCTGCTATTGTCCTGTCAAGACTATATAACTCCTTTATAGTTATAGACTCATTCATCATATTAATCCTCTTTTCTTTATATTTATAATGATGCCTTGTACAATGGTTCTAAGCCTACTCCACCGTAACGCTCTTCGCAAGATTTCTTGGTTTATCTACATCGTTGCCCTTAAGAACTGCTGTGTAATATGCTATAAGCTGAAGTGGAACTGCTGCCGTCATTGGCATAAATATCTGTTGAGTATCAGGAAGGCTTATTATTATATCTGCAACTCCTTCTTCTATCTCCACCTCTGACCCTGCAACAAGAATAACAAATGCCCCTCTTGCCCTGGCTTCTTTAATATTACTTATAGTCTTTTCAACAAGATCCATCTGTGTAGCCACAGCAATAACTGGCATATTCTCTGTAATAAGAGAAATAGTTCCATGCTTTAACTCACCAGCAGCATATGATTCTGAATGAATATATGATATTTCTTTAAGCTTCAGCGAGCCTTCCATACTTGATGCATAATCAAGTCCTCTTCCTATATATAAAAGACTGTCTGCGTTCATCAGCTTAGAGGCTGCATACTGGCACTTTTCCTTAAGAGTAATAGCCTCCTCAAGAACAGCTGGCATATTTTCAAGATATTCTGTATATTTTTCACATTCTTCTTTCGTTATTTTGTTTCTTGCAAATGCCATCTCAAATGCTATAAGGTACATTATAGCTATCTGTACCATATATGCCTTTGTTGAGGCAACAGATATTTCAGGACCAGCGTGTGTATACACAACCATATCAGCCTCTCTTGCTATAGATGAGCCTTTGACATTAACAATAGCCATAGTATCTGCCCCCCTCTGCTTTGCAAGCTCTAAAGCAGCCTTTGTGTCAGCAGTTTCTCCCGACTGTGATATAACTATCATAAGATCACCTTCACCTATAAGCGGATCCCTATATCTGAATTCTGATGCAATATCAACAACAACTGGAACCCTTACAAGCTTCTCTATAACATACTTTCCAACCATTCCAGCATGCATAGCTGTTCCACAGGCTACTATGTATATATTCTTATAATCCTTTAATTTTTCCTTATCAAAACCTTCTGCTGTAAAATCTGGCATATGGTTCTGTATTCTTGGTGTAATAGTAGTTTTAACAGCTGTAGGCTGCTCATGAATTTCTTTAAGCATAAAATGCTCGTATCCACCCTTTTCTGCGGCGTCAACATCCCAGTCAGCTGTATTTATTTCTTTAAAAACTTCATTTCCATGAACATCAAAAAATCTTATTGAATCCTTCTTTACTTCTGCTATATCATTCGTATCAAGAAGATAATAATTTCTTGTATAGTGAATAATAGCTGGCACATCAGATGCTATAAAGTTTTCATTTTCTCCTGTACCTACTATAAGCGGACTGTCTTTTCTTACAGCATATAATGTATCAGGAAAATCCCTGAACAGTATGCCAAGAGCATATGAACCCTTAATCTCCCCTATAACTTTAGATATAGTTGTAAGTGGATTTCCATCATAATAATAATCAAGAAGCTTTGCCACTGTTTCAGTGTCAGTCTCACTCACAAAGCTATATCCTTCACCTATAAGAAACTCCTTTATCTGTTTATAATTCTCAATAATGCCATTGTGTACTATTGACACTCTTTTATTTCCATGTGGATGCGAATTAATGTCTGATGGTTCTCCATGTGTTGCCCATCTTGTATGACCAATTCCACAGTGTCCAACAGGCTTGCCATCCCTCGCCATTTTATCAACAAGATTAGAAAGTCTTCCCTTACATTTTTCTACTTTAATAGTTCCATGTTCAAAAACAGCAATTCCTGCTGAATCATATCCTCTATATTCCAGCTTTGAAAGTGCATCTATAAGTACATCTGCACAATCCCTGTCACCTACATACCCTGTAATCCCGCACATAACAATCCTCCATATTATTCTTCTTTATAAGCCCGTTATATCACCAGTATGTATATATCAACATCTGCATTATACAATCAGACTGTTTAATATTAAGTTATATATTAAATTATATGTCTTCCCTGCATTATACACGACTCAGCCCCTTATGGGCAATATTAATCTCAACTTATTTTACCAAAGCCCATTATAAACAATGACATATATCATCTCTTGTAATTTCTGGCTGAATCATTAAATAATGTTATAAGCTGTGCCTGGTTGTTAAGTCCTTTCACAGCAACAGTTCTTCTTGTCACAAAACCTGACAGCTTCTGCATATATTCATCAGAAGTTATACTTCCCTCTGCTACGTATGTAAGTCCTTTCTCCCAGCTTGCCGTAAGCTCCGGATTTAGCAGCTGCCTGATTGAATTATCAACTACATCATATATAATTTCGCCAAGAAGTGTTGGCGTAATTATCTGTGTTTTTGAATTAATAAATATGTATTTATTAACATTAAGCTTTTTTAATATTTCTGCCCTTGTTGCACTTGTTCCTATTCCGCTTCCCTTAATCTGTGCCCTTAGCTCCTCATCTTCTATGAGCTGTCCTGCATTCTCCATTGCAAGAATAATCGAACCGGAATTATATCTTTTAGGTGGAGAAGTTTCTCCCTCTTTTATATCAAACCCTGTAAATGTTATCTCTGAACCTTTTTTTAACAGTTTAAGACTTTCAAGCAATTCTGCATCTGTCCTATCTGATGAATTATCAGTAACATCTTCCACTTTTCCTGTCTTATCCTTTGAATCTGCCAGTTGTATATTTTTATTTTTAGCAAATGAATTATTCGTAACTTTCAGATAACCTTCGTTTACAAGCACCTTAAATGTTGCATACATATCTTCATTCTTTACTGATGTGGTTATGCTTACTTTCTGATACACCGCTGCCGGATAAAATATACTTAAGAATCTCCTTACTATTATCTCATAAGTCCGCTGTGCAGTAACTGATAAAGCAGCCAGATTGTTAAGTCCCTGTCCGGTTGGAATAATAGCATAATGATCTGTTATAGCTTTATCGTTACAATATCTTGTTTTTTCTATACCATCATAAAGCTTATTTTCCATAACCTCTAAAGCTATATCCTTAACATGCACATAACTCCTTAGCCCGCCTATATTTTTATATATTTCTTTACATACTGCACTTGATAATACTCTTGCATCTGTTCTCGGATACGTAACAAGCTTTTTTTCATATAATTCCTGTATGATGTTAAGTGTCTGATCCGGACTTATCTTAAACAGCTTACTACATTCATTCTGTATTTCAGCAAGATTATATAATAATGGAGGATTTTTTGTTTCCTTCTTTCTTTCAACCTGCTTTACAATTCCACAAGCTGGGAGCGGATCTGATAATATTCTTACAAGCTCTTCAGCCTTTTTTCTTTCCTTAAAGCCATTATCCTTATACAGATAAGGCGTTCCATAATATCTGCTCTGCTCACACACTCTCCATTCAGCATCAAATGTTTTATCGTTGATTGATGCACCTCCAATAACCTTAAAAAATGGTGTTTTAACAAATCTTCGTATTTCTCTTTCTCTTCTTACAACCATTCCAAGAACACACGTCATAACTCTTCCGACAGAAACTACAGCTCTGTCCTCATGAAGATAATTAGCTATATTTCTTCCGTATTTTAATGTAAGAACTCTTGAAAAATTAATACCCATAAGATAATCTTCTTTAGCTCTAAGATACGCAGCTGAACTCAGGTTATCATACTCTGATATATCCTTTGCATTCTTTATGCCTTTAATTATCTCTTCCTCAGTCTGTGAATCTATCCATACTCTTCTTTCGTTCTTACCAGTAACATGAGCCTCCTGCCTTACAAGTCTGTATATATATTCTCCCTCACGTCCCGAATCGGTACATACATATATTGTTTCAACATCATCCCTGTTAAGTATATTTTTCACTATATCAAACTGTTTTTTTACAGCTGGTATAACTTCATATTTAAACTGTCCCGGAATAAATGGCAATGTATCAAACCGCCACTTTTTTAGATTCTCATCATATGCCTCAGGATAACTCATAGTTATAAGATGACCTACACACCATGTTACAATATGCTCATCAGCTTCCAGATATCCATCTTTTCTTTTAAAATTTACATGAAGTGCTTTTGCAAACTCCTGCGCAACACTTGGCTTTTCCGCTATATATACGGATTTTCCCATACAATCATTCTCCAATCTGTCATTATAATATACATGTTTTTATATATCATAATTTGTCATATCTTTATATTATAAATTATATCATAGTAAAATGCAAAGAATATAAATCCAAATGCAAATGCAAATGCAAAAAATGCAAAAAGTAAAATGCTCTAACACACAAAAAGCAGCAACGCCGTCATCTTTTGATGTACGCACTGCTGCTTTCCTTTATTTAATGTGAGGTCAACGTTAATCTAACCACCTGCTGATATATCCAAGCTGTCATATTACTTTGCTGTTATATATCCCTGTGCCTTAAGAAGCTCTGCACAAAGAACTGCTCCACCTGCTGCTCCTCTTAATGTGTTATGTGAAAGTCCGACAAACTTATAATCAAATACGCTGTCTTCTCTTAATCTTCCAAGTGAAACACCCATACCATGCTCATAGTTAACATCAAGCTTAACCTGTGGACGGTCATCCTCTTCAAGATACTGGATGAACTGCTTTGGTGCAGATGGAAGATTTAATTCCTGAGGTACTCCCCTGAAGCTTCTCCACTTCTCTATAATCTGTTCCTTTGTAGGCTTCTTGCCAAAGTTAACAAATACAGCTGCTGTATGTCCATCAAGAACAGGTACTCTTAAACACTGGCATGTTATAACTGGCTCTGTAGCTGGAACTATCTCCCCATTCTCTACTGTACCAAGAATTCTAAGTGGTTCCTTTTCAGACTTTTCTTCTTCACCACCAATATAAGGGATAATGTTTTCAACCATCTCTGGCCACTGTTCAAATGTCTTACCAGCACCTGAAATAGCCTGATATGTTGTAGCAACCACAAGCTTTGGTTCAAACTCCTTAAGAGCTGCAAGAGCTGGCGCATAACTCTGAATAGAGCAGTTAGGCTTAACAGCTATGAATCCTCTTGTTGTTCCAAGTCTCTTCTTCTGTGCTTCTATAACCTTAGTATGTTCTGGATTAACCTCTGGAAGAATCATAGGAACATCTGGTGTCCAACGGTTAGCACTATTGTTAGATACTACTGGAACCTCTGCTTTGGCATATCTTTCCTCTAACGCCTTAATTTCATTCTTTGGCATGTTTACAGCACAGAATACGAAATCAACCTTTGATACTATTTCATCAAAATCCTTATCCATATCGTAAACAGACATTTTCTTAACAAACTCTGGCATTGGAGTCTGCATCTTCCAACGTCCTTCAACAGCTTCCTCATAAAGTCTGCCTGCTGAACGACCGCTTGCAGCTACTAACACAACATCAAACCATGGATGATTTTCAAGTAATGTTATAAATCTCTGACCTACCATACCTGTACCACCAAGAATACCAACCTTTAACTTCTCGCTCATTATAATCCTCCATTCTTACGCTTATCACATCTTATGTAAAATATAAATTTACACCTTACATTTAATTTTTCTTAATTTTTTCTAAAAACAAATACCGCTTTTTGTCTTTCTGTGACGTACATTTGTTTTTCAGCGCTTTGAACATACTATCACACATAATTATATATTGCAAGCACTTTTCACTACTTTTCTATATATTATACTAAATTGTGCAAAAGAACAGCACACATATTTCTACATGTACTGTTCTTTTAACATTTTCATCTTAAAAATAATGAATTATGCTTTACGCTTTTTATCAAAAAATACATATGCAGATGCAACTAAAGCCATTGCAACTGCTATCACAGCATAAAACCATATCACTGTGTTATCAGATGTCTGCACTGACTCGCCTTCACTCTGTACTGCACTTGAATTTTCTGATGATGCTGAATCATTACCAGAGAAACTGGTTTCATCTTCTTTAGTCGCAGACTGTGTAACTGTTGTTGTCTGTTCGTTAGTTGCTGGCTCTGTAACTGTTGTTGCCTGTTCGTTAGTTGCTGGCTGCGTTACTGTTGTTGCCTGTTCATTAGTTGCTGGCTGCGTTACTGTTGTTGCCTGTTCATTATCCTTTGTAGTCTGCTGGCTGTTATCTTGTTCATATGCAAGATAATACAGATTCGCTTTATCGCCCTTTGTAATCTTATGAGTTCCCGCATTTACAGTCATCTCAATTATTCCATTCTTTACAGCACATTTACTGCCATCAAGCTTTACTTTCCCGTTAAAATCTTCATTAAACACCATGACTATCTTTGCATTTGTCTGTGTAGTAAATGAAATCTCAGTACTTGTTTCCATCTTAAGACACTTATTATATGTTTTACCTTTATATGTTACAGTGCCCTTATCTTTAGCAATATTTCCTTTGATATTAAAGAATGTATTATCGGTACTTCCGTTTTCAAAATCAACAGCAATAACTTTCCCAGCTGCACCCGTTGTTGGCTGCTGTGCCGTTGTTGACTGAACTGTCGTTGACTGCTGCGCTGTTGTTGGTACTGTAGTTGACTGCTGTTCTGTCGTTGGTCGTACCGCTGTTGGCTGCTGTGAGGTTGTAGCCTGTGTTGCATCAGAAGCTGTTGTATTCTGAGTTGGCTGTGCTGTTGTTTTTTCATCAGAGCTGGATGTTTCCTGTGAAGCTGTTGTATTCTCTTCTGACTTAGTTGTCTCCTCTGTATGTCCTGTTTTGTCCACTTTTCCTCCAACACTGATAAGTGCTGTATTCTTATAAGCTGTAACCGTCTCTTTTAACTTTTCATCTATTGCATATGAAGAATTGTCTGCATCAGTGAAGTTCCATGGTATAACGCCGCCACCCTGGCTTCCAGATAAAGCTTTAACCTTATTTTTCACATCTGCTGCAGCTGTAATATCAGCTTCAGTCACACCCATATCAACAGATACATCAGTATCAAAATTACTGTATGTAGTTGAACCTGATAATGTCTTATATGAACCTGCAACCTGCTCACTTCTTTCAGCTGCAAGATAAGCATCAAAGCTTGCTGCATTGGCAGCCTCATATGATGAATCTGCATTAGCATACACAACTCCGGCGGCACCAGATATTATATTATTATATGCTTTAATCATTCCACCTTTTTCGTTTGAAAATATGCTTTTACCCTTGGCATCTGAACCCTGAAGTGATGACATCATAGGATATTTGCAGTTTTCAAACACATTGGCTTCAACAAATGCTGATGAACCTGATGTAACTCCTACTCCATACTTTGAATTACCATCATAGTAGTTGTTGTATACATGTATATTATGTCCGTTTCTTATACGTGGATGACGTGAATCTGAATGATCAAACCAGTTGTGGTGATATGTAAGATAATCTGAATACCCTGAATCTGCTGGTGTTGCATCTACAAGTCCACATTTTCCACTGTCAAAAAAGTGATTATATGCTATTGTACAGTACTGTGACTTCTTGACATCTATAGAACCATCACCCTTTTTCTGGTCGCTGTCTGAACCAGCCTGTCCATAATATATATCAAGATTATGAACCCATATATTACAGTTGCTTGTGTCTATTGATATTCCATCATCCATGAAATTAAGCACTGAAAGATTTCTTATTTCAACATTTGCTGCATTTCTCACAAGAATACCGAAGTCTTTTATACAGGCATCGCTGCCGACACCCTCTATTGTAAGCTTCATATCAGAATAAGCACTTTTTCCCTTAACCTGAAGTCCTTCTGAACTGCTGCTTATCTTATCAAGATCATTCTTTGTCACTGTTCCTATAATACGGATATCAACAGGTCTTGTTTCCTTGCCTTTCTGAAGGGCATCAATAATATTCTGGATGCCAACACATTTAGTAGTCTTATTCGTATCAGTCTTTACTGTCATAGTAACAGTTTTAGCAGTATCTTTTGTTACATATAGTACAACTGCATCCTGCTTTAATGTTCCATCATCATTATAAGCACCTGAACCTGTCTTATATTTAGAATCAGATGAGAACGCAAAGCCACTTCTATCATGTGAAGCTACGGCTATTTCTTCTGTTTCAAGAGCCTTTGAAGCTACTTCTTTTCCATCCTTTACAGGAACAACCTTCATAATATATGTTCCCTCTTTAAGACCAAGTGCATCAGCTCTGTAATAGTCTTTATCAGTCTTATAATGTCTGATAAGCTCATCATCAAGCTTTACATACTCTCCATCCTTTTCTTTAACATATGCATTATAGCTGTCAGCTTTATAATCTGTTGACCATTCTACATACGCTGATTCCAGCCAGCCTGTTGCTTTTATTTTTTCTGGCTTTACAACATCTGCTTTAGCAGATTTAACTGATACAGGCACTATTATGCTTACTGCCATAACAACAGCCAGTAAACATGCCCATATACTCTTAGATGATTTTTTAAATATAGCTTTCATCTTAAACCCCTTTCAAGTTTTGTGCATTTTTCACAAATATAATATCAACATATGAAAATATTATTATTATTCTACCAAAAACAAATGTTATGATATATGGTATTATAGTACCATATATCATAACCTCTTTTATAACTTCTTTTATAACCTCTATGCATAACCACTGTTATGAATCAGAACCAGAGCCTTTCAAAATATATTTATCAGGATACTCAAACACATATCTGTCATATCCATTGATTATTATTGTATCTTTATACTCTCTCTCTCTTTTATTCTCAACGGAATAATTCAGATGTACATGACCATGAATAAAATATTTCGGTTTATACTTATCCAGTATATCAACAAATGCTTCAAACCCTTTATGTGGATTATCTTCACCATCTCCTATTCCAAACGCTGGTGAATGTGTCAGAAGAATATCTATTCCTTTTTTTATTTTTATCTTTGGCCACATTCTCGCAGTCCTTCTTTTCATCTGACTCTGTGTGTATTGATTAGCACCTGCTTTATATCTTATAGAACCGCCCAGTCCCATAATACGGATTCCTTTGTACACATATATTTTATCCTCTATACATATACATCCTTCTGGTTCTTTAAATGCATAATTATCATCATGATTGCCACGCACATATAATATAGGTACTTTTGAAAACGAAGCAAGAAATGAAAGGTATTCCGCACGTAAATCACCACATGATAATATAAGGTCTATACCATCAAGTTTTTCTTTTTCAAAATAGTCCCACAGATATTTCGACTCAACATCTGCTAACACAAGTATTTTCATAATTTTCACTCATTTCAATTATTCATTAACATCTATAATTCCCTGATTTATAACAAGGAGCTTATATTCTTCACTTAGTTCATCATACTCTGGTATCCTTCCAACAATATTGTCCATAAGCCAATCCATCTCTATGATTTCATCTGGATCAAGAGTTTCACCTGCTTTATTCATGATATTTCCTTCCTGATTTCTTAACTCACCAGAAAAAGGATGGAATTCACCTTTTATAATAGATTCTCTGATAAGGTCAACTATTTTTTTAGTTTCATTATTCAGGCCTCCACCATATATAATATCAACAGCCCCTGATGACATTCCCCACCAATAGTTAAGTGCTGATACCTTATCGCCTTCCTCTTCTTTCTTCCATGAACCACTTAGTATGCTTTGTATAAGCTTTTCATAGAACACACCCCAGTGCCATACCGGCATAGCAAGGTGTCTTATATTACCATCGTCATTTATATATAACCCAAATTTTCTTGATGATTTTTTCGGCGTAATCATATCCTGGTCCGATATACAATTAATCCCAAGCTCCTTAAACCTGGCTTCAACATCATTGTCTTTGATACCATTCCATTCCACATACACCTTAGCATCAGGATTAACAGCCTTTACCCCCATAGCAAACGCATTAACATTTGCCATGACACCATAAAGAGGACAACTTGCAACATATCCTATTCTGTCACTCTTTGACATAACGCCAGCTATAAGTCCTGTCAGATACTTAGCTTCATGAATTCTTGTATAGTAGGTTCTTATATACTTATGCGATATATTCAGTGAACAGTTAAGTATCTTAGCCTTTGGATGTGCTATGGCCTGCTTCAGGCTCGCATACATCATGGCTGAAGATGTCACAAATATAAGATCTGTATTTTCATCTATAAGCTTTTGTATAGCATCATAATCATCGATTTTAGGTCTTACATTCGTTATACTTACTGTTTCTATCTGTTTTCCAAATGTCTCATCTATATACTGTCTTCCAAGTTCATGCGCATAACACCATTCCGATGTCTGTGGTGTCTTTTCATATATAAATCCAACCTTCAGCTTTTTGTTGCTATCTCCTCCTG
>ENA-OQIQ01000961-OQIQ01000961.1-human-gut-metagenome-genome-assembly--contig:-NODE-961-length-13331-cov-2.887128_pt1 | contig 13331 bp, 11 predicted proteins | sample MGYA00242584_ERZ504749 | MGnify/ENA primary metagenome ERZ504749 (study PRJEB26092, sample SAMD00036436) | human gut metagenome | host: Homo sapiens | study: EMG produced TPA metagenomics assembly of...
AGAAAGGGATTCCGGTCAGCATTGCGGATACCCGCCAGATGGAAAAGTATATTCCTCATCTGGTGAGCCAGGGAGTGATGGCGCTTATCAAGCCTTATCAGTATCAGGTGCTGGATGAAATCCTGCTTGCTTCCAAAGGAAAAGATCCCTTTTTGATTCTTCTTGACGGAATACAGGATGTCAGAAACCTTGGTGCAGTCATCAGAACAGCAGAATGTTCGGGGGCGGCGGCTGTTCTGATTCCACGCAACAGAAACTGTCAGGTAACACCGGCTGCTGTAAAGGCTTCTGCAGGGGCTTCTTCTTATATGCCGGTTTGCAGAATAGGGAATATACGTCAGACATTGGAAGATTTGAAAAAAAAAGGATTTTGGGTTGTCGGCGCCGATATGGACGGAAGCGGTCTTTACTATGAAGCCAATATGAAGGGACCCCTGGTTATTGTTATTGGTGCAGAAGGCAAAGGCATGAGCCCCTTGACAAAAAAAATGTGTGATTTCTGTGTCCGCATTCCCATGATGGGACAAATATCATCTTTAAATCTTTCTGTGGCAGCAGCCCTTCTTTTATATGAAGCCAGAAAACAGAGAGCGGGTGAAAACGATGCGCCCTCTTTATCTGATTGACGGCTATAATGTAATTTTCTGCTTAAAGAAGGTCTTTACTGAAAAAGATAATATTTCTAACGGCCGCGAAAAACTAACGGAAATGATGCTTGACTATGGCGCTCACAATGATGCGGAAGTGATCATTGTCTTTGACGGACAAAACCAGTCACTGAAAGAGTCAGTTCATAAACTGTCACATTCTGTGAAGATCGTATTTACGCCGGCCCGTATGACTGCGGACAGTTATATTGAAAAACAGACTTATCAGAGACGTGGAGAATACAGACATATCTATGTAGTAACATCAGACGGTCCTGAACAGAATCAAGTCCTTGGAAGCGGTGCATACCGGATAGCAGTAGAAGAGTTTTGGCGCATGGTTTCACAAGATAAAAAAATACAGAGGGATTTTATACAAGAAAGAGGACAGCAGCTGAAAAGAAGAGAAATTGGAGGAGAAATATCCCAGGAGGTAAGAGATAAACTGGATAAATTGAGAAAATCAGGCAAAAAAATCTGATCTTTTCTTGCGGAATCGTTTTTTTTGATTTATAATGAAAAAATAATGGTGGTTTATGTCATGAAGAATTTTTCGACAGAAGAGCTGCTGGATATGTCTGATGAAAAACTGGCATCAGTGATCAGAGAGGGAAACGGAAGGGCTCTTTCCCTTTTGATCAGCCGATATAATAATTATGTGAGACAGTGTGTATCCGGTTATTTTGTGGAAGATGCATGGAAAGACGATCTGCTGCAGGAAGGCCTGATAGGACTCTGGTATGCAGCGATCCATTTTGACTCCTGCAGAGGGGCTTCTTTTCATACGTTTGCCGACCGATGCATCAGAGGGAGTGTCAGTAAACTTCTTGATTCGTTTCATGCAGGAAAACACCAGATACTGAGAGAGGCACTGCGTGCTTCTGATTCTCTTTCAGAGACATCCTCTGCACGGGGGCAGGGAGAAAGCCGCAGAATGGGGCAGAGCCCGGAAACCATTATGATACAGACTGATGAAACGGCGGATATGAAGGCCATCCTTTTTAAGACGGTCTCTCCTTTTGAGAAACGTGTAGTCAGTGAGTGGCTGGAGGGATATTCTTACGGAGAAATTGCTTTCCGTCTGGATATTCCGGTTAAAAGTGTTGATAATGCCATGCAGCGTATCCGCGGTAAGATCAGGAACCGCTGGTCATCGGCCCATATAAAGGAGGAACAGCTTTGAAGATCTTTTTAATTTCCATAGCCATGATTGTTTCCATTTTGCTGATTTTGGTCATTGTCCTTCAGGAAGCCAAAACAGCAGGTATGGGAGCTGCCGTCGGCGGTTCATCGGATTCTTTCTTTGGCGGCAAGGCCAGAGGAAAGGATGCCGTGCTTTCCAAATTTACAGTGATTCTGGGCATTTTATTCGCGGTCATCTGTATTGGACTTGGACGATATTTAAATACATTTTGATAAAAGGGCCTTGCGTAAAGCGGGGCTCTTTTATTTTACGGAAACCAGATAGGAGATATATATGGAACAAGGATCAAAAGGACTCAAGTCGGCGTACCCGCCGGAAACAAGGGTCGAAGGGATTTATAAATCCTACGGAGTGCGTTTTGGCTTTCTTTTGACGGATGCCCTTCATGAAGATATTTATATCGCGGAAAAGGACCGCCGTACGGCGATGAATAATGACCGGGTGGAAGTGGTTACCTTTTCTTCATCCAATGGTCTTCATAGGACGGAGGGGCGTGTGACCCGTATTTTAGAAAGAGCCAATGAGACAGTTGTGGGGACTTTTGAGCTGACTGAAGAAGGAGGCCGTGTTACGCCTATTGATGAGAAAATCGGCGTTCTTATTGATGTGCCGCGCGGACAGTCTCAGGAGGCCCGGAGCGGTGCAAGGGTGATTGTAAGAATTACACAGTGGCCGGAAAGACAGCAAAATGCCAGAGGCCGTGTGGCAGAAATCATCGGTTATGAAGGTGACAAAGGGCTGGATATTACTGTAATTATTGCACAGCATAAACTGCCCCATGTTTTTCCGGAAGGGGTCATTAATGAAGCGGAACATCTTCCGCAGGAAGTCCGGGAGGAGAACCGCACAGCGGATTTCAGAAATCTTCCGCTGGTTACCATTGACGGAGCAGATGCCAAGGATCTGGATGATGCAGTGTTCTGCCAAAAAAAGGAAAATGGGCACTATCAACTGGGAGTCCATATTGCTGATGTAAGCCGCTATGTAAAAAAAGAGACGGAACTGGATCAGGAAGCATATAAAAGAGGAACCAGCGTATATCTGGCTGACCGTGTGATTCCCATGCTGCCATTTCAGCTGTCCAATGGAATATGCAGCCTGAATGCAGGAGAGGACCGTTATGCCATGTCCTGTGTCATGGACGTAGCCCAGGACGGAACTGTGACGGTGGAAAAACTGACGCCGTCTTTAATTCATGTCGGAAGAAGATGCAATTATGCAGAAGTCAATAAGGGTTTTCACGAGGGGATTGTGCCTGAGGATCTGAGGGACTTTATGCCCATGCTGAACACACTGAGAGAGTGTGCATCTGTTTTGCGTCAGTCCCGTGCGCGGAGAGGGGCCATTGATTTTGATTTTCCTGAATATAAGGTGATTCTTGACGATATGGGACAGCCGGTGCGGATCGAAAAACGGGTCCGTGATGAAGCGGAAAAAATGATTGAAGATGCTATGATTGCGGCTAATGAGGCAGTGGCCAGATTTTTGAGGGATACAGGCCACACAGCGGTATACCGGGTACATGGTGGGCCGGATGCGGAAAAATTGGATTCGCTGAGAAAACTGACGGAAATTTTGGGATTGCCTATTCATCTGACAAAGGATCCTGCACCGGGTGATATACAGAAATTTTTAGCTTCAGCCAAAGACACACAGGCCTATCCAGTCATTGAAATAATGACGCTCCGTGCTCTTCCGCAGGCTTGTTACAGTACTGAAAATATTGGGCATTTTGGAATTGCTTCTTCATGTTATACCCATTTTACATCTCCTATCAGGCGCTATCCCGATTTGATGGTGCACCGTCTCATCAGGCAGGCTCTTTATGGGCATCCGGGAGATAAAATGCTGGACAGGCAGAAAGAATTCCTCGAAAGGGCATCAGCTCACTGCTCAGTCCGTGAACAGGCTTCTGTGGATGCAGAAAGGGATACCGTGGATTTAAAAATGACAGAATACATGGTTCCTTATGTAGGAGAAGTTTTTGAGGCACATATTACGGGTGTTACCCGATTCGGCATTTTTGTAGGACTTGATAACGGAGCCGAAGGGTTGGTTCATGTAGACAGCATGGATGATGATAATTATGTCTATGATGAAGATACCCTGTCTCTCCGGGGCCAGTATGGAGGGCAGCGTTATATGTTGGGAATGCCGGTTACAGTGACACTTATTAAAGCAGACAAGGACAAAAAGGAAATCGATTTTGTCCTTGGAGAAATTACGTCACCTCTTGATTTGGAAAAACGTATCCGCAATATTACACAGCGCAGCAGAAAAAAAATGGAAAAGAATCAAGGGAAAAAAGGAACAGAGAGCCGCTCACACAGGCGGACATCTGGAAAATCCGGAAGGGGGAAGAAGCGATGAAGAATGGAGCAGTGCCCTCGGTATCAGTCAACCGAAAGGCTTTCCATAATTACTTCATTCATGAGACCTATGAAGCCGGAGTGGCTCTGACGGGGACAGAAGTTAAATCAATCCGGGCAGGGAAAGCCAATCTGCGCGACAGCTTTGTGAAAATTGACAAAGATGAACTATGGCTCTGGAATGCCCATATCAGTATTTATGAGCAGGGAAACCGTTTCAATCATGATCCGCTGCGAACGAGAAAACTGCTGATGCATCGAAGAGAAATCAGGAAACTGGAATCCCTTCTCAAAGAGAAGGGATATACATTGATTCCACTGCGGCTTTATTTTAAAAGAGGAAAGATTAAATGCGAAATTGCAGTGGCATCGGGTAAAAAACTCTATGATAAAAGGCAGGATATGGCAGAGCGCGATGCAAAGAGAGATTTGGACCGGCGGATCAAGGAAAAACGTTTTGATTGACAAGATACTGTCTGTCCTATACAATTAAGGTAAATCATTATGGGGACGTACCGGTTTCGACAGAAGTGCGTGTATCATAAACAGCGAGTCGGGATTCCATCTACCCCGCTAAACGGTGGGAAACAATAAACGCAAAACGTGATTTTGCTTTAGCAGCTTAATCTGCTAATGTCTCTCCGGTGTTTTCCTGCGGCTCCGGACAGACACCAATCAGCAGGATACCAAAGAGAAATTCCCGGTATCTCTGAGGAAAATCAAACCTGGATAGGCAGGGGCAGTTTGTTCCTGTACGATACTCTGCCAAAAACTTAAAACAGGAACTGCACTCGGAGAGGTTTATGGGGCAGCCTTTTTGGACAGGGGTTCGACTCCCCTCGTCTCCACCATAATTATTAAGACAAGGATTAGGTCCTTATGTTATAGAAAAGCGATGATTCCAATTTTATGGATCATGGCTTTTTTTATGTGAAAAATTGAGGATTCCTTTTTGTTCATGATTTTATGTAATCATTAAATATGACTATTGCATAATTCCATGCGATCCAGTATAATAACAAGAACGATTTTTATCGATATAGAAAATGATTGGGAGGAGTTATATGGAATTTATAGGATTTATTATTTTAATCGCCTGCCTTGTTGTGGGAGTCCGGTTTGGCGGATTGGGGCTGGCGGCGGTATCGGGACTGGGGTTGGCATTCTTTGTTTTTGCAGTGGGTCTGGTGCCTGGAAAACCGCCTATTGATGTTATGCTTACGATTATGGCAGTCGTGACCTGTTCCGGTTTTCTCCAGGCGTCCAAAGGCCTGGATGTGATGTTAAAATATGCAGAAAAAATTCTTCGCAGCCATCCCACAAAGATCACTGTACTGGCGCCTGTGACGACATGGTTTTTGACTGTACTATGCGGTACGGGGCACGTAGTATATACCATGTTTCCTATTATTTATGATATTGCCATACGTCAGAATATACGGCCGGAACGGCCTATGGCGGCCGCTTCTGTGGCATCGCAGATGGGAATCTGTGCTTCTCCGGCATCTGTGGTCATTGTGTCAATGGTAGCACTGTTGGCAGGGACTGCCTATCCGGTAGGGGTGGCACAGCTCTTAGCGGTTACTGTACCTGCCACATTATGCGGAGTCATCGCGGCGGGACTGTGGAGCCTTCGCCGTGGAAAAGAGTTGGCGGAAGATCCGGAATTTCAGAAGAAAATTGCTGATCCTGAGCAATTTGCCTATATTTATGAAGAAAAAAAAGGCAGTTCGGTAGAGGGAAGTCTTCCCCGTACAGCTTACCGTGCCACATTGATATTTCTGACAGGAATTGCAGTGATTGCATTATTTGGAAGTTTTCCGTCCGTATTTCTGCCATTAGAACCCAATGCCAAGGGTGCCTGGGTACCGCTGTCCATGACGCCGGCGATTCAAATGTGCATGCTCGTTATTGCAGCAGTTATTCTGCTGGCATGCAGGGTAAATGTCAGTGAAGTTGCAGGCGGGTCAGTTTTCAAATCAGGCATGATTGCGGTTGTTTCTGTATATGGGGTGGCATGGATGGCGGAAACCTACTTTGGAGCCTATCTCCCGGGATTTAAAAAGACGCTGGGCGCTGTCGTCATACAGTATCCGTGGACGTATGCCATTGTTCTTTTTGTTATATCGAAACTGGTTAACTCCCAGGCGGCGGCGATTGCCATTGTAGTTCCGATGGCACTGAGCATCGGGGTGGATCCTCTGATTATTATTTCATTTTTGTCAGCCTGCTATGGATATTTTATTCTTCCTACATACCCATCGGATCTGGCGTGTATTAATTTTGACAGATCAGGAACGACGAAAATTGGGAAATATATACTGAATCACAGTTTTATTGCCCCTGGGCTGATCGGGGTGGTCACTGGATGTGGTGTTGGATATGCAGTAGCCCATCTTCTTTACTGATTACTGACAGCTTTGTCTTTGGAAAAGAGTTTTTATTTGATCAGGTATAATGACTGTATTGACACTTATTCTTTAGTCATGCTATCATTGAAATAATTAAATATGCGGTTGATGGACGGGGGAGAGACCGCAGCTGCGGCGTCGAAGGGGTAACAGCAGAAACTCTCAGACAAAAGGACCCTGCCCGGACGAATCTCTGGAGAGCACAAGTGCACCGAAGAAGTAAAATCTTTCAGGTCCAAAGACAGAGCGCATGATTTTTTTCATGTGCTCTGTCTTTTTTTATGAAGACAGAACGCAGATGATGGGAGGAACACAATATGCAGGAGGAACAGCTTATGAAAACCCCTTTATATGAAAAACATATTGCATGGGGAGGCAAAATGGTGCCCTTTGCAGGATGGTGCATGCCGGTGCAGTATGAATCAGGCATTTTGGAAGAACATATGGCAGTCCGCATGCATGCCGGGCTGTTTGATGTATCCCATATGGGGGAGTTTCTTTTGAGAGGAAGAAAGGCACTGGAATACCTCAACCTGTGGCTGACCAATGATTATTGCAGCATGAGTTCCGGGCAGGCAAGATACAGTCCCATGTGCAATGAAGAAGGCGGGGTGATAGATGATCTGATTGTATATAAAATGAGAGAAGAAGCGTATCTTATGGTAGTGAATGCGTCTAATACACAAAAGGATTTTCTCTGGCTTCAGCAGCATATGAATGGCGGAGCGGAATTGGAAGATGTGTCCGGGCAATATGCACAGATGGCTCTGCAGGGACCGGAGGCAATGACGATTCTTAAGGAAGTGTCTCATTCTGAGGATATTCCGCAAAAGTATTATACATGCTGTTTTGAACGTTTTATTCAGGGAATACCATGCCATATTTCCCGGACCGGCTATACAGGAGAAGACGGTGTGGAAATTTACACAGCGCCAGAATATGCACCGGCTTTATGGGAGCTTTTGCTGGATAAGGGAAAGGACAGAGGACTGATACCCTGCGGTCTGGGTGCCAGAGATACACTGCGCATGGAAGCGGCTATGCCTCTTTATGGACATGAAATGGATGATACTATATCGCCCTACGAGGCTGGGCTCGGTATATTTGTCAAAATGGACAAGGAACACTTTATTGGAAAAGAAGCTCTTGCCGCACATCTTCCCGTCAGAAGAAAGAGGGTGGGACTCCGTGTGACGGGACATGGAATTATACGGGAGCGGCAGACTCTTTATAAAGGGGACAAAGCGGTTGGAATGACGACATCAGGTACATTTGCTCCTTTTTTGAAGCGGCCGGTGGCCATGGCCATTGTGGAGACAGACTTTCAGCATCCGCATACTATATTGGAGGCTGATGTCAGGGGAAGACGGATTCAGGCGGAAGTAGAGCCGCTTCCTTTTTACAAAAGGAAGTAACAGATGATGTAGTTCGAACCAAACCATAGTAAAGCCGGCATTTTTGCGGATACAAATGACATTCTGCTTTTGAACATCCAGAACGATGAAAATGACAAGGGGGAGAAAAAATGAAATTTCCAGAAGAATTATTGTACACAAAGTCTCATGAGTGGGTAAAAGCTATAGGGGGCAAAGAAGTTCTGATCGGCCTGACTGATTATGCACAGCATGAACTGGGGGATCTTGTCTTTGTCAATCTTCCTGAAAAAGGGACGGCTTTATCGGCTGGAGAGACCTGTGCTGATGTGGAATCAGTAAAAGCCGTTTCAGATATTTACAGCCCGGTCACGGGTACCGTATCGGATGTGAATGAAATGCTTCTTGATGATCCGGGGTTCATTAATCAGAGCCCTTATGAAGCATGGCTGATACGTATTTCCGATCTTTCGGGGCATGATGAATTAATGGATGCGGCAGCTTATCAGGCATTTGTAGAACAAAGTCAGAAATAACCAGGGAGGCAGCCATGGGTTCATACATAGGAAACAGTACAGATGAGCAGAAGGCGATGATGAAAGAACTGGGGATTTCCAAGGCAGGCGATCTTTTTTCCTGTATTCCGGAATCAGTCCGTCTGAACAGAAAACTTCAAATACCTGAAGGCAGATCAGAGTTTGAAGTGATGAAAGAGATGGAGCATGGGGGGGAAAAAAACCGCCGTTTTCCTATTATCTTCCGGGGTGCGGGAGCTTATCGTCATTATATTCCTGCGATTGTCAGGTCAGTAACGGGGAAGGAAGAATTTATGACGGCTTATACACCCTACCAGCCGGAAATCAGTCAGGGAATTCTTCAGGCCGTATTTGAATATCAGACGATGATCTGCGAATTGACGGGCATGGATGTTTCCAATGCTTCTGTTTATGACGGGGCTGTGGCTGCGGCAGAAGCCGTATCCATGTGCATGGATAACAAGAAAAAACAAAAAATCTGTGTATCGGCATCAGCAGATCCCAAGGTTATTGAAGTAATACGCACATACTGTTTTGGCAAAAATATTGAACTCTGCATCATTCCGGAAAAAGAAGGTATAACAGATAAGGAAGCAGCGGATCGGATTCTGAAAGACAATGCCGGGTGTCTGTATATTCAGCAGCCAAATTATCACGGATGTGTGGAACCGGCGGAAGAACTGGGGCGCATGGTCCATCAACAGGGCGCTAAATACATTATAGGAGGTAATCCCATTGCCATGGCCTATATGCAGACGCCGGGAGAGGCAGGTGCTGATATTGCCGTGGGGGAAGGACAGCCTCTGGGGATACCGCTTTCATGGGGAGGACCGTATCTGGGATTTATGGCATGCCGCCTCAATATGATGCGGAAAATGCCGGGACGTTATGTAGGGGAAACCAGAGATATTGATGGGAAAAGGGCTTATGTGCTGACGCTTCAGGCAAGGGAGCAGCATATACGCCGGGAAAAAGCCAATTCAAATATTTGTACTAATCAGGAACTCTGTGCAGTGGTGGCCTCAGTCTATATGGCAGCTCTGGGAGGGGAGGGGCTCCGAAGTGTGGCAGAACAATGTATGGCAAAAGCTCATTATCTCTGCCGGATATTGACGGAAGCGGGATTGTCCGTCAAATATGAAAGAGAATTCTTTCATGAATTTGTTACAACATCTCATATATCGGCAGAGAGGATTTTGAAACATCTGGAGAAAGAAGGAATTCTGGGCGGACTGCCTGTCGGTGAAAATGATATTCTCTGGTGTGCTACGGAAGTAAATACAAAAGAAGAAATGGACAAAACGGCCGAACTGGTAAGGGAGGTATGCAGTCATGAAATTGATATTTGAAAGAAGTGTGCCGGGACACCGGTGCACAGTTCTTCCTTCTTGCGACGTACCGTATACAAAGATTTCTCCTGTACGTCAAAAAGCACTGAAGCTTCCTGAATTGACAGAGAATGAAATCAGCCGCCATTATACAGCGCTGGCCGGGCAGGTTCATGGGGTGAACAGCGGATTTTATCCGCTGGGTTCATGTACCATGAAATATAACCCCAAAATAAATGATGAAGCAGCCGCTCTCCCTGGATTTACGGATATTCATCCCATGCAGCCTGATCATACAGTACAGGGCGCATTGGATGTGATGAAAAAAGCGGAGAAGCTGCTTTGTGAAATAACAGGTATGGATGCAATGACCTTTCAGCCTGCTGCAGGATCTCATGGAGAGATGACAGGCCTCCTGCTGATGAAGGCCTGGCATGCTTCAAAAAAAGATTTTAAACGGAAGCGTGTTATCATTCCTGATTCCTCCCATGGAACAAATCCGGCCAGTGCCACAATGGCTGGATATACGACAGTGTCAGTTCCATCCAATGCAGACGGCGGAGTTGATCTTGAGGCACTGCAGTCTGCCGTGGGGGAGGACACGGCAGGCCTTATGCTGACAAATCCTAATACATTAGGGATCTTTGATCCGCATATTCAGGAAATTACCCGGATCATCCATAAAGCAGGAGGACTCTGTTATTATGATGGGGCGAATCTGAATGCAGTTATGGGCTTAGTGAGGCCAGGTGATATGGGGTTTGATATCGTTCATTTAAACCTCCATAAAACATTTTCCACTCCCCACGGCGGAGGAGGACCGGGAAGCGGACCCGTCGGATGTAAACAGTTTCTGGCAGAATTTCTTCCGGGACAGGCCATTATCAGAACAGAAAACCATTGGGAGCATAAGGCTTATCCGCAAAGTTACGGATCGGTGAAGGCGTTTTACGGCCATTTCCTAGTAGTTGTCAGGGCTTTGTGCTATCTTATGATATTAGGACGGGAAGGAATACCTGAGGCAGCAGAACAGGCGGTATTAAATGCGAACTATATGAAGAAAAAACTGGAATCTGTATTCAGGATGGCTTACCAGGGATTCTGCATGCATGAATTTGTTATGACTTTGGAAAAATTAAAAAAAGAGAACGGCGTGTCTGCTCTGGATATGGCAAAGGGCATGCTGGACTATGGAGTGCATCCGCCTACTATGTATTTCCCCCTGATCGTACATGAAGCGCTTATGGCAGAGCCCACGGAAACAGAATCAAAAGGCAGTATTGATGAAGCAGTTCAGATCTATAAAGAATTATATCAGAGAGCCCTGAATGATCCTGATGCGCTGCACAATGCGCCGGTTCGTACACCTGTGCGGCGGCCAGACGAGGTGGAAGCCGCACGACATCCCCGCCTGCGGTGGGAGGATCAGCATCATGATTGATCATATATTTTCTGTAGAGGCAGACGGAACCAATCCCTATTATAATCTGGCTGAGGAAGAATATTTGACCCAACATGTGAAAGCGGGAGAATGTATCCTGTTTTTATGGCAGAACAGACGCAGTGTGGTTATTGGAAGAAATCAGAACTGCTGGAAAGAATGCAGCGTGGAAAAACTGGAAAAAGACGGAGGATATCTTGTACGGCGTCTGTCAGGCGGAGGGGCTGTATTTCATGACTTGGGAAATCTTAATTTTACTTTTATGGTAAGGAAGGAAGACTATAATCTTCCTCGGCAGATGGAAGTGATTTTAACAGCAGTGCGGAGCTTAGGGATCCCTGCAGAAAAAAATGGGAGAAATGATGTCACCGTTTACGGAAGAAAATTTTCGGGAAATGCATTTTATATGACTTCGAAGGGATGTTATCATCATGGCACAATTCTCCTGTCGGCGGATCAGTCACAAATGACGAGATATCTTCAGGTATCATTGGACAAGCTGGCATTAAAAGGGGTAGATTCCGTTACATCCCGCACAGTTAATCTCGGTGAATATGACTCCGGACTGACGCCTGAGAAAATGGGAGAGGCTTTAAAATCAGCATTCAGTGCTATTTATGGAAGATCTCTTTCTCCTCTTTCTGCCAATCGAATGAATGAGGAAGCTATAGCGGTTCTCCAGAAAAAATTCCAGTCCCCATCATGGAAATATGACAGAAAACTTCCCTTTAACCAAGAAATTTCAGCCCGTTTTGAATGGGGAGATATCTTGATCAGACTTTATACTGTCCATGGTGCCGTGAAATCAGCCCGGGTTTTCTCTGATGCCATGGACCAGAATTTTATCCTGCAGCTTTCATCAGTTTTTGAGAAATACCGAAATGATACTGCCGATTTAGAAATGGCTGTAAGCCATATACGGACGGATGATCCTCGGGCAGAGCAGATGAAAAATGATTTAATGCATTTTTTGCGTAAAAGACTGTAACTGACAGTCATAAAGGAGGATTTTTGTGGATTACTTTGATATTGCCGTTATCGGAGGCGGTCCAGGCGGATGCAGTGCTGCTGCGGCGGCCGCAAAAAAAGGATACAGCACAGTGATGATTGAGAAAGCCGAGCTGGGAGGCACTTGTCTTAACCGGGGATGCATTCCGACGAAATCGCTGCTCCAAGGAGCAGAATTATATCAGCATATTCAATCAGCTCATAGATGGGGACTGTCAGCAGAAAATCCGATGTATCATATGGACCGCATGCAGCTTCGGGCGGAAGAGGTGGTGACAAAGCTTCGGGAAGATCTCCGGCAGACTATGCATCGGAATCATGTATGCATAAAAAAAGGGCGTGGGCAAATTGAAGCACCGGGACAGATTCATATATCAGGAGGGCAGGATGAAACTGTCATGGCCGGTAAAATTCTCATAGCCAGCGGTTCGGTCCCTGCTGTTCCTCCCATACCGGGGGTTTTGCTCCCGGGGGTTATGACCAGCAATGAATTTTTAAAGGAAAAGAAAGTATATGACAGACTCGTGATTATCGGCGGGGGCGTAATCGGTATCGAGTTTGCTTCTCTGTATGCAATGCTTGGCAGGCAGACAACAATTTTGGAAGCTGCGGAAAAAATTCTTCCCGGTATGGATAAAGAAATTTCACAAAGTGTCAGAATGATGCTGCGCCAGAGAGGATGCCGGGTTCATACCGGTGCTTTTGTTGAAAAAATTGAGACTTCGGGCGGCGGGCTTGTATGTTTTTATAAAGAGAACGGAGTATCCTGCAGTACAGAGGCTGATGCAGTTCTTTTAGCGGTGGGGCGCAGGGCAGATACGCAGGGACTCATCAGGGAAAATATGATACTTGAGACGGAAAAAGGATGTATTAAAATCAATGGGGATTATGAAACCAATCTGCCCGGCATTTATGCGGCGGGTGATGTGACCGGGGGGATTCAGCTGGCGCATAAGGCCGCTGCAGAGGGGGAAAATGCAGTTTGCTGCATGCTGGGAGAAAAGGCGGGAATTT
>ENA-OQIQ01000972-OQIQ01000972.1-human-gut-metagenome-genome-assembly--contig:-NODE-972-length-13068-cov-4.818567_pt1 | contig 13068 bp, 14 predicted proteins | sample MGYA00242584_ERZ504749 | MGnify/ENA primary metagenome ERZ504749 (study PRJEB26092, sample SAMD00036436) | human gut metagenome | host: Homo sapiens | study: EMG produced TPA metagenomics assembly of...
GAGAAGCCTGATTTTCAGGCTTGCCACCCTTGCATATCATAGAAGAATCTTATTTACAGACTTTTTCTCACAGTCTCGCAGATCCCCTGCAAAGCTTGAAAACTCTGCAGGGGAACGCATAAATTTTATTTTCCCTATGTAATCATCTCCGGTTTCATCTTTCAAAAACAGGTATATCCGAAACATCCCGCTTTTCATTACGGATATAATCCTGATTATACGGGAATCTGGCAACCTTTGCGCGAACCTTCATCTGGCGGGTTCCCGGCGTTCCCCAGAGTATTTCAAGCTCCGTTCCTTCTTTGGCATATTCTGCGGAAATAAAGGCCAAAGAAATCATGCTGTTATAGGTATAAGAGATGATTTTTCCGCTTGTGATCCCGATCTCCTTATCTGCAGCCAGCACCTTATCTGCCCGGTACTCAAAACCAAACTCTCTGACACAGAAATAGTATTCAAGAGCGGATGGTTTGGTAATATCCTCGCAGGGTTCCTCCCCAGGGCTGAGCATGGTTGCAAAGACTTCTGCCACATCCTTGGCGTTCCATTCCAGGGTTACGCATTTTTTTTGTGGCTTTTCCGACATTTCAAGAAGGGCTTCTTTTCCAATGAAGTCATGATTATATTTAATCAGGAAATCCCATCCCACATCATAGGGAGTAACAAAGCGAGCCTGAAGATCATCCCCCACACTTCCGAGAAGCCTTCGATTGAGATTGAACATGGATAACTGAGGCACTGTGCGCATATATTCTGTCATTTTCTCGCTGGTTTCCAGCCACGGAAGCGGATAGTGAAGATTGATATTCGGGAATCCAGCCTCCGTATGGTTAAACAGGTTATAAGCCTGGAGCCCAAGCTTTCTTGCTCCCAGCTTTTCACCTGCCGCCCATACCAGATTATAGATCTCCGCATAATCCGCCATATCTCCGTGAATTTCATAAGCAAGGTTGCCGGACATGCCAAGCCGGATGATGCGTACCTGTTTTCCGTTTACCTCCTGGATTCTATGTCTGCCGAATTTGATGTCGTGAAGATTGGCCTGGAATGCATTTTCCAGAATCTCTAAGGACTTTTCACCGTCAATCTGGATAAAATATTCCTTTCCGCTCATGTTTTCGCCATGCACATCCAGATCTGATGTATTGACATAATAAGAGATCACCGGATCAAGCCAGTAGGTTCTGTAACGATCTTCTCCGATACGGATTACAACGCCGTCTGTCAGAATCTGACCTTTCTCATTGCACATTACGGCATGGCGTATGCCGTTCATTCCCAGCGTGGTAAAATCATTTGTACAAACCTGTCCCATTAATTTAACGGCATCCGGTCCGTATACATCATAAATGGGGGATGTCATAAGCGCCGTTCCAATCCATGCGCTGGTCTGATATGCCTTGATCTCATCCTCCACACCCGTATAAGCATATGCCGTAATAAAAGATCCCTGTGGGAACAATAAGGTGGCGCCTTCCAGCGCCGGATTCATCATTTCTGCCATTTTTCGTCCTCCTACTGTTTTTAATTATCTGTAGATGTTCTTGTTCCGATTAAATGATTTTCCATATCTTCAAACATTTCTCTTACCGTGATGGGCTTTTGCCCTGTCAGCTTTTCAAAATCATCTGTAAATGTACTCATTTGATTCAGACGGATTGCCCTGCCAAAGGACACCATTCCATCTGAGCAAAATGGAAAGTTCTTCGCCGTGTCCGCCCACATTTCCTCCGTTGTCCTTGGAACGCCGATGGAGTCAAAGAACTCATACATCTCATCATCGTTGATATATTGATATTCCGTCTTTTTACCCGTAACCTCCGAGGCGATTGCCATGTACTGTGCAATTGTCAGAAGCTCGGCTCCATTTATATCAACAATTCGATCTTCCCAATCAGACATTGCCGCACAGGCCGCCGCAAGCGCACAGTCATCCCTCGAAACAAATGCCATTTTCCCATCTCCCATGTTATTGCGGATGATGCCGTTTGTATTTTCAACTGCTTCCACAAATGTGGAGACCATTGCTTCCGCATATTGGGAATCCCGAAGAATCAAATAATGGATGGGCTGTTTTTTGATATACCTTTCGGTCCATACATGATCGTTTACTTCGTAAGCATTGATATCCTCATGTCCGGCTCCTACAATCGATGTATAAACCAGTTTGTTTACACCTGCCGCCACAGCCGCATCAATTGCAATTTTATGTGCCGCTCTTCTTTTCGGTCCAACGAATGGCATGGAGATCAGAATAACTGTATCCGCATCTTTAAATGCTTCCGTCAGTTTTTCCGCATTGTTAAAATCGGCAATTCTGGTTTCAATGCCCATTTCCTGGTATTTTTCAAGACCATTTTTTGTTGGAGCCGTAAAAATCAAAGCTTCATGAGGATATTTTTCCAGCAATACACGGGCTGATCTGCTTCCAAAATTTCCGTCTACTCCATTTAACAATATCTTTTTCATAAAAAATAATCCTTTCAATTATATAGTTATAATATTAAAAAATCGATACCCCTTTATAGGATACTCCCTCAGCTCTTTTTATTGCCTCCTTCCTTTTGTCTGAATTATATTATCTCCTCTCTAACTGTCGGCGCCTGAACAGTGTTTCCTATATATTCATAGTAAAGCAGTTGCCATCTCCCGTCATCAGTTATATAATTCATTTATACCGTCTTTTTTCGTCAAAAATAACCAAAGGAGTTTTTTGCAATGAAATCTATGAGCATTTCTGTCATCCTTGACTGGATTCCTGATAAATACAGGATTTTTTATAAATCTACGGGCTTAGATCAATTATTCCGGCATGCCCGCATGCTTGATGATTCCATGGAAATAATCGATAATGATTTTCTGTATTTAACACAAGAGAGCTCTTTCCTTGATAGGGAATGGGATATACGTAAGCCCCGGTTCCTGATTTTCTGTACCAAAACCGGATCAAAGGAGGGACAGATAAACCCTTCCTGGATGGAGCATGCCGCCATCTTATATACGGACGAGCCTTTTCATAAGGTATTCCATGAGTTTCTGGATATTTTTGATAAGTACTATGCCTGGTATGAGCAATGCCTAAAGATAATTATCGAAAACAAAGACGTTTCAGATCTGCTTGATTATGCGGCCACCTTTCTTTGCAACCCGATTGCCCTTTTTTCTCCAACCGGAAAGCTGCTGCATTATACCGGGAAATTTCAGGAAAAAATCGAGGGAACTCTCTGGGACGAGGTTATCAATTTCGGCTTTACACCGACAGAATCCATATATCCTGACGAACACCAGAGAGTTATGCAGGAAATTCACAGCGGAAACCGCTTAATCTCCAGCGTCTTTCGTCAGGATCCATCCCATCACTCTCTGACCGCTCCGCTTTATTTTGAGGGAAAAAACTTTGGAGCATTCGGTACGACAGATATGAACGGTCCCTTTACGGAAGCACAAAAGGCTTTGTTATTAGAAGTCGTTCATTTTACAGAGCTTGCTATGAATCACCAGATTCAGGCTTTTCTTTTGCAGGATGAAGAAAACTATTATGTTATACGGCTTTTACAGGGATATCCGGCAGATGAGCTTTCTACCTCTTATTATCTCCAAGCCAGAAATTATACGAACGAGGATATTTGGTATCTTTATCAATTTTCCCTTCTGGAATCTGACATCTCGGATACCCGTCAGTCTGCCTATATTCATCAGATAAAAAATATTCTGCCTCATGGAGTTGTCCTCTATTTTGAACATTCTATTGTTGCGGTTTGCCGCAGGCGGGATTTTGATCCTGATTATGAAAAATCATACGCCGCACTGGAGGATTTGCTAAAACGGCTTTCCCTTAAGGTCTATATAAGCACTCGTTTTTATAGATTCACGGAGCTTTCCATGGCATATGGACAATGCAGGCTTATGAAATCTTACCCTTTGGAGCCTCAAAAACATATTCAAAGGTTTGATGAAGCCTTTCTACATGTTTTATATGGTGTCCTTAAGGAAAAAAACTCCTTGCCGGGCTTCTGCCATCCAGCTGTTTTATCCCTGTGGCAAAGCCATATGGAGCAGGATCTCACGCTCATTCATAATTTAAAATGCTATCTTATCAACGGAAGAAATATAGCGGAGACTGCCCGGACGCTTCATCTTCATAGAAACACCTTGATCTACCGGCTACGAAAAATCGAAGACCTGCTCCATATTTCACTGGATTACCTGGATGAAAATATGCTTCTCTATTTATTAATATCCTGCTTCATCTGCGAAACACTCTAATTTGGACATCCTCCTATGCTTGAAATTTGGCTTGCGACAGCAATTTCATTGCAACATAGGAAGATTTTCATTTATTTTGTGATTCTTACTTTTGATTGTTTCCGAACTGAGGGAGTAACAGCCCACAGAGGAACATAATTACCATACATATGGATGCAAGCATAAACAACAAACTATAATTATCTCCCGCAATCGGTGTTAAGATATAAGTTGGAATCAAAACAGCTCCAAGAAGCTGTAATGTAGAGATGACACCCGCCGCACTTCCTGCATATTTAGTTCCAAGTCCTTCTAACAAAACCGGTGCGGAAAGGAAAATAGGCCTTGACGCTCCAAGCATAATTCCAGTATAAAGAACCAGTATGTGTAAAACGAATATGGACGGAAATCTCTAACACATAATAATTCCGGCAAAACTCAACACGGCAGCTCCTGATACAAACACTTTAACATTTTTGATTTTAGAGAATACAATGGGACCTGTAATAGAACCAATACAATTTCCCAATGTCAACATAGATGCAATCGTACCACATACTTTCAAATCTATTCCATACATAGTCTGCAATGCCATCGGCATAAAAGTGGATAAAGTTACCGTACTGCCAAGAGCCATCATAATGCAAATAGAAACCAGCCATATACCTTTATTAGAAAGTACTACCTTAAGAGAATCCCCAATGGAAGGTTGATTTTCCTGATCTATCTTCTCCCTTTCTTCCATTGTATCCTCTGGCTTATCTTTCACAAAAAACAACCATAAAACAAATACACTAATACAGAATATTGCTGATACAATAAAAGCAGATGTCCTGCTATCAAACAAAACTGCCGTCGTTGCTGTCGCAAAGGCTCCCGGAAGTTGTCCGCAAAATGCAAATATACCCATCAAAATTCCTAGCTTTTCCTGCTCAAACCAACTTGCAGTAATCTTGGATGCATTAATATTGACAAACATATTGGAGAAACCGGTTAATGCCATGCAAAGAAAAAATGGCATATCCATACTAAATCGTGATCGACGTGAATCAGCACCGCCAGATTGATGCATGTCCCATTCGGTCTGCGATTGCTAATCCCATAAATCCCATATTAATCAATAACGATACATGGGAATGTCTCAAATCATACACACGGATTCGCTTCACCCCAGATATTTTTGAGCCTCTATTCATTTCATGATGCAGATAAGATTTGGAAATTGTGAAAATCCGTTCGTCCTCTTTCGGATGGCTGGTGCGTTTCTCCTGTCCAATCAGTATAACGATAGACCACTCGCCACTTCCCAGTGACATTATCTTTGTAAATACTCATACAAATTCTCCTCTCTTTCTCTTACATTTCGCTGTAACATACTTTTTTGCGGAAATAATTAGTGTTTACTCTGCCAGCTACCGTAAGATAACCCAGCTTCTGTAATTCTTCATTTAGCTGTTTGACAATCTTATAAGCATAAGACTTGGAAACTCCCAGTTCCGCTGCAACTTCTTCTAATCAGCAAGGAAGAATATGATGAATGGAGATATAAGTATCCGGAACTGGATACTTACCAGAAACGTGCCAAGATACCATCTCAGGAATTGAGTGATTACCTCGTAAAAGAATTGACTAAAAAAGAAAAATAAGGAAAAAGAAAACCTTACCGATATTCAGTTTTTTACTTCTGAAAATCAGTAAGGTTTCTTTATATACGTTATGAAATAAAATTTTTATTCGCCGAATAACCACAAAATGTTGCCATTTTGTTTCCAGATACTAAGCAAATTTGTTTGAAACTCGGAGAGTATGAAACTTTTTCTGTAAAATAATGTTTGGAAGGTTCTTCTATGATACAATAAATATCATTAGGAGGACCTTTTATTATGGCAAGACAAAAGAAACCGGTACATCGAGTACAAATGACCGAAGGAAAACGAAACATCATCCATCAGCTCCTGGAAGAGTATGATATCCAGTCTGCTGAAGACATCCAGGATGCGCTCAAGGATCTTTTAGGCGGTACCATTAAGGAAATGATGGAAGCGGAAATGGACGATCATCTCGGCTATGAAAAATCAGAACGTTCGGATCATGATGATTACCGCAATGGGTATAAGCGCAAACAGGTCAACAGCCGATATGGATCGATGGAAATCGAAGTGCCGCAGGACCGAAAATCAACATTTGAACCACAGGTGGTGAAAAAACGTCAGAAAGATATTTCTGATATTGATCAGAAGATTATTTCTATGTATGCCAAAGGAATGACTACCCGACAGATTTCCGAAACCATCGAAGATATTTATGGCTTTGAAACCTCGGAGAGTTTTATTTCCGATGTAACCGATAAGATCCTGCCACAGATCGAAGACTGGCAGAACCGGCCGTTGGACGAAGTCTATCCCATTCTCTACATTGACGCAATTCACTATTCCGTAAGAGATAATGGTGTGATCCGAAAGCTTGCAGCTTACGTGATTCTTGGAATCAACACGGAAGGAAAGAAAGAGGTTCTGACCATCAGCGTTGGCGACAACGAAAGCGCAAAATACTGGCTTTCCGTTATGAACGAACTGAAAAACCGGGGTGTCAAAGATGTATTAATCATCTGTGCAGATGGTTTAACCGGCATCAAAGAAGCAATCGCTGCTGCTTTTCCAAAAACCGAGTATCAGCGCTGTATCGTACACCAGGTAAGAAACACACTGAAATATGTCCCTGACAAGGACAGAAAAGCATTTGCAGCGGATCTGAAGACCATTTATCAGGCCGCAGATGAAAAGAAAGCGCTGGCAGCCTTAGATCGTGTAACTGAAAAATGGTCTCCCAAATATCCGAATTCCATGAAACGCTGGAAGGATAACTGGGATGCCATCTCTCCAATTTTCAAGTTTTCAACGACGGTCAGAACGGTGATTTATACCACCAATGCGATTGAATCCCTGAATTCCACCTACCGGAAGCTGAATCGGCAGAGAAGCGTATTCCCAAGCGATACGGCCCTTTTAAAAGCGCTGTACCTGGCCACTTTTGAGGCTACGAAAAAATGGACCAGTACGATTCGAAACTGGGCGCAGGTATATGGCGAACTGAGTATTATGTACGAAGGTCGTCTTCCAGAATAACGAGTAAACCGACGATCAAGACAGGCGGAAAACCGCCTGCTCTTGACATGCCATTCAACAACTGTTATATATAAAACAAGGGTGAAAAGCTCAAACCAGGTTATGCCAGAAAGCAAAAATTTACAAAGGCTTACAAAGCCCGAAAAACCAAGAAAAACTAAGAAATGCGAGGTTATGCAACAATGATAAAAGTACTCTTTATTTGCCACGGCAATATTTGCCGCTCGACTCTTGCTGAGAGCGTATTCACCCACAAAGTAAATTCCCTCGGCCTTGCCCACAATTTTGAAATCGACAGCTTCGCCACCAGCCGTGAGGAGATCGGCAATCCGCCGCACTATGGGACAGTCAATAAACTGCGCGAGGAGCACATTCCGCTCGTGCCGCATCACGCGAAGCAGATTACGTGGAAGGATTACGAGCGCGCCTACTACATCATCGGCATGGATACTGCGAATATCCGCAATCTGAACCGGATGCTGAAAAATGATCCGGATGGAAAGGTTTACAAATTTCTTTCCTTCACCGGTTCCGGCCGCGATATTGCGGATCCGTGGTATACGGGAGATTTTGAGGCGACGTACCGCGATGTCGTGGAGGGATGCAACGGCTTTCTGGCGTATCTGCGCCGGGAAGGAAAAATCTGAAAAACAAAAAGCGCCGAAAACAAGGCCAGTGCCCATTTGCAGAGAATGCGGCACTGGCCTTTTACTATAAGAAAATCCTATAGCCGCTCCAAAAAATTAGCAATTAGACGTAACCAGACAGATATGGTATGATAACTGCATAGAAAACATAGCGAAATAATAGGAAAATAAAAGCTTTCCTATTTGAAAATTCATTCGATAGAACACGCGAAAGAGAGGCAGAAAATCAATGGCGAATTATGATTATGAGATTGTAAATGGAAGAAAAATCCGCGTAAGACCAAAAGAAACCGTATCGGAGATCGACAAAAATGGCTATTTCCGCAGACAGCCGAATCACTTCACGACTCCGTTCGGCGACGGTGAAAACGATCTGAAGGCAGAAGGTAATAAGAGATACCGTCTCGTCTGGGCAAAGCTGTGCCACTGGTCCAACCGCGCGGCGATCGTAAGAGAGCTGGAGGGCCTGGAAGATCAGATTTCCGTCAATATGGTAGAACATGCCCCGCATGAGAAAAACCTTGGCTGGGAATACGTTTACAATGAAAACAACATCGACCCGGTGCTCGGTGATCAGTTCCTCTCTGAGGCGTATTACCGTGCTGATGATGATTACCAGGGAAGAACGACCGTTCCGGCGCTGATCGACACAACGACGGGAAAGGTAGTCAACAACGATTACAACTGGCTGACCACTTATTTCGAGGTCAACTTCCGCCCATGGCACAAAAAAGGCGCGCCGGAGCTGTATCCGGTGGAGCTGCGGGAAGAGATTGATAAGATGAATCTCTGGCTCTTCGATAATATCAACAACGCGGTATACCGCAGTTCCTTCTCCAGAAGCAACGAAGGCCATTTCGACGGTGTGAACACCTTCTTTGCAGATTTTGCCGTGCCGCCGGCAGACGCCAGGGAAGAATTGAGGGAGAGGAAGACGGCTTCCGCGCCAGCACACACTACGATCTGGCACTTCCGAAGATTGACTGGGATGCGCAGTGGAAGGTTTCGACCGAGCGCGCCTACCTGTCCTCAGACCCGACCCATCCGATCTATCTTGGAAACAACCGCAGATTCGACATCGACCCGACCTGGTACGATCTGGGCGCAGAATCTCCGAAAAAAGAGGAGAAAGAAACGCCGCCGTCCTGCGGATGCTACTGCGGCTGATCAAATCATAGATAAAAAATAGAAAACACCGTTTCAGAGGCAGATTTCCAAAAGGAAATAAACTTCTGAAACGGTGCTTTTTTCCGATGCACAAACTGCAAAAGGAAAGGCATGAAATCCGCTTATCGTCCGAAATGGAAAAATCCCTTTTTCTCATACGGCTCACTCGTATACGAAACCAGCTCATATCCGATGTCCTTGATCTGCTGTTTCAGATACGGAATATCGAGCGGCGCTTCGCTGATGACAACGGTCTCGCCGTTTTTTGCAGAAGAGTTTACTTTTTTTGGAGAGCAGCTCTTGCGGACTACATCGTTCATATGGGATTCGCACATGCCGCACATCATACCATCAATTTTTAAGACTGTTTTAATCATACAATACCTGCTTTCTTCCGGGAATACAGCGAAACGAAAGCGTGCCGGACGGTATTCCTGGAGTTTGATGAAAAATTTGAAATCACATACCCTATCGGGGTATCTAAAATATAGCGCGGATGAAAAGAAATGTCAATAAGCTGATAAAATATGATAATTATTATCATTTAAGAAGGAAAAATACGGTCATGGAAGGGCGATTCTCCGGCAGAACATGGAAACTTGCCGGAATCGCAAAGTTCGTGTTACAATTGGGACAGCAGAGCAAAACAAGAGAGGAGACAAAAATATGCTCTCACAGATGAATTACCGAAAAGAAACACAGCCCCACGGTGATGAGCTTTTTCCGCTGAGCATTCACGTTTTCGAGACAGACCTGCAGAGTACCGTGCGGGTGTACTGCCACTGGCATGAGGAAGTGGAGCTCTTTTATGCAGTAAAGGGCGAAGCTGTTTTTCATATGGATACCGAGACCTTTCTCCTGCGGGAAGGGGAGACCGCCTTTGTCAATGCAAACCGTCTGCATGAGGTAGAGGGAATCGACGGACAGGAATTTACGTTTCTTGCCGTTGTATTCCAGCCGCGTTTTCTGTCCGGCACATCGCTTGACCGGATCCAGCAGCAGTATATCGAACCAGTGCTGTCCTCCGAGATCCGTTTTCCATCCAAGACAGAGCGGGGGACACGCCTTGCAGAAAAAACGGCACAGGCCATGCAGGAGATCCGAAATCTGCAGGAAAGAAAAGAACCGGGCTGGGAGCTGCTGTTAAAAGCGGAACTTCTGAAAATCTGGCAGGGATATTACAGTGCGGCAGAAAAGAACGGCGGAAAAACGGATGCCTCGACGAATTACCGTGTCAGCAGAATGAAAGAGATCCTCACATACATGAATGCTCATTTCTGTGAGGATCTCGAAATCGCGGAACTGGCGAGCCAGTTTCATATGAGTGAGAGCGCTTTCTGCCGCTTCTTTAAGTCGATTATGCATATTTCCGCCGTGACGTATGTCAATAACCTGCGGATTGCCGAGAGCTGCCGGCTGCTGCTTTCCACAGAGGAGGCGATCAGCAAGATTGCGAGCGACTGCGGATTCCGAAATATCAGCTATTTTAACCGCGTCTTCCAGGAACGCATGCACCAGACGCCGGGGCAGTTCCGCAGTTTATCCGCAGAAAACCGTACTGCGATATAAGATTCGGAACTTATGCAGGCTTCTGCGATCGGAATGCACGCCGCAGGAAGAAAAGTCCGGTCATATCAGCCAGTGCCCAGCCGATCGGAATGGCGATCCAGATTCCGGCAACGCCAAGCGCCGTGGCGGAGAAAAGGTATGCCAGCGCCACACGCATGCCAAGCGAAATGACGGTCAGAACAACCGACATCTCGGCGCGTTTGACAGCGCGGTAATACCCGTACAGCAGAAACAGCCATCCGATGCCGAGATAGAACGAGCCTTCCAGCCGCAGGTACTGTACGCCGATCGCGATGACCTCCATTTCTGATGCTTTCACGAAAATCTGCATCAGCGGATGCGCGAACAGATTGACAAGCAGAGAAATGACGATGGAAAAAGCAGCGCTCAGTGCAAAAGCATCTTTCGTGCCGCGCCGGATCCGCTCGTGATTTCCGGCCCCGTAATTCTGTGCGGTGAAAGTGGAGTAGGCATTTCCGAAATCCTGCACCGGCAGATAGGCAAAGGTATCAATTTTCACCGCGGCCGCAAATGCCGCCATGACCGCCGGACCGAAGCTGTTGACGAGCCCCTGTACCATCAGAATGCCGAAATTCATGACCGACTGCTGAATGCAGGTCATCGAAGAAAGATTCAGAATCTCTTTTAAAATGGAATGGCTGAAACGCCATTCTTTTTTTGACGGCAGCCACATGCGGCAGCGGAGCAGCACATAGAGCAGAATACCGACGGCGGACACATACTGCGCAAGAACCGTAGCGAGCGCCGCGCCTGCGATGCCGAACGGCAGTACAGCGACAAAGAGCAGATCCAGTGCAATGTTCAGCACAGCAGAGACAGCGAGAAAAATCAGCGGTACAGAAGAGTTTCCGAGCGCGCGCAGCATACAGGAAAAGAAATTGTATACGGATGTTGCAATAAGGCCGGCAAAGATAATCAGAAGATACGTCCGCATGCCGGGACGGACTTCATCCGGGACGCGAAGAAACGTAAGGATCGGCTCGATGCCTGCATAAACAGCGAGATTCAGCACGAGCGTAACGGCAAGGATCAGCAGAAACGCGTGGAGAATCGAAAGTTTTAAAGAAGAAAGATCTTTTCGTCCCTGATAAATCGAAAAGAGCGCACCGGCGCCCATCGACAGGCCGAGAAAAATGGAAGTCAGAAACGTCATCAGCGTATAGGAGGAGCCGACGGCGGCGAGCGCATTGCTTCCGAGAACGCGTCCGACGATCAGGGTGTCGGCAATGTTGTAAAACTGCTGCAACAGATTTCCTGCGATCATCGGCAGGGCAAACAGGATAAGAGAGCGGGAGATTTTCCCGCGGGTCAGATCGTAATACATAAAGAAACTTCTTTCCGAACATAATTGTTAATATTATAACATAAAAAATCAAAAAATGTCAATTTGCAGGATGAAGTGTACAAAAGTGCAATTGTCAGAAAATTTCGAAAAATCGAAGTTTATAAAATTTTTACAGATTTTGGGACACGTTCTGTAAAAAAACGGAAGATTTTCAGTTGATTTTTTTGGCCTTTTATGTATAATTAGAGTAGAAGAGGCCGGCTGGTCCGGTTTCTTCTAAAGGATACCTTCAAATTTCTGCATTTTGCAGAATGAAGCAGTATTACTATCAAAGGAAAGAGGTTAATTACAAGATGGCACAGATCGATTTAACAAAGTATGGCATCACCGGTACCACAGAAATTGTGTACAACCCTTCTTATGAGCAGTTATTTGAGGAAGAGACAAAACCAGAGCTGGAAGGCTATGAAAAAGGCCGGGAGACAGAGCTTGGTGCAGTTAACGTTATGACCGGTATCTATACAGGCCGTTCACCGAAAGACAAATACATCGTTGTGGACGAGAATTCGAAAGATACTGTATGGTGGACTTCTGATGAGTACAAAAACGATAACCATCCGGCAACCCAGGAAGCATGGGCAGCAGTAAAAGAGATCGCAAAAAAAGAGCTCTCCAACAAAAGACTGTTCGTTGTAGATGCATTCTGCGGTGCAAATAAAGATACCCGTATGGCTATCCGCTTCATCGTTGAGGTAGCTTGGCAGGCACATTTCGTAACTAACATGTTCATCAAACCTACAGAAGAAGAACTGAAAGACTTCGAACCGGATTTCATCGTATACAACGCTTCCAAAGCAAAAGTTGAAAATTACAAAGAGCTGGGTCTGAACTCTGAAACAGCTGTTATGTTCAACATCACAAGCCGCGAGCAGGTTATCGTAAACACATGGTACGGCGGAGAGATGAAAAAAGGTATGTTCTCTATGATGAACTACTACCTGCCGCTGAA
>ENA-OQIQ01000985-OQIQ01000985.1-human-gut-metagenome-genome-assembly--contig:-NODE-985-length-12861-cov-3.048029_pt1 | contig 12861 bp, 10 predicted proteins | sample MGYA00242584_ERZ504749 | MGnify/ENA primary metagenome ERZ504749 (study PRJEB26092, sample SAMD00036436) | human gut metagenome | host: Homo sapiens | study: EMG produced TPA metagenomics assembly of...
GTTCGGCTTCCTCCCGCATCAGCCTCACGGCGCATCTGTGCTTCCTGCTCTATTCCGGTATTCCATAATGCAGGGAGCGCAACCATATCCGCCCCTTTTGAAACTGCCTCTTTCATCATAGAAAGAGCTTTTTCTTCATTTCTGGAAACCTCACCCGGCAGAGAATACATTTGAATAAGACCTGCTTTTTTCTTCATGCTGCACCTCTTTTCCAATATCCAACAGTTTTACAGGATCAGGCAGAAGTTCTCCCCTTATTGTACTACCATACCTGTGCCTGTGACAGATTTTCCCCTCTGCATTTACAGCCGGAACGGATTCCTTTATAATGAAAACTGTTTCCTGTTGATTTGATCAGCTGTTTACGACAGCTGACTCTTCTTATAGAAAGGCTTGGTGACCATGAGTCAAAAGAAAAAGGTCGTCGTGGCCATGTCCGGCGGTGTAGACAGTACACTGACTGCAGCTCTGCTGAAGGATGCAGGGTACGAAGTTTTCGGCGCCACCATGTTCCAATTTGACGGCCAGGACCTCAGTGATGCATCTGCTATGGCGGATTATCTAAAAATCCCTCATAAGATCATTGATGTCCGATGCATGTATAAAAAAATTGTCATTGACTATTTTATTGATTCTTACCGTCGGGGCCTGACCCCCAATCCATGTATGATGTGTGATTTCCACATCAAATTCGGATTATTTTATGATGAAGTGCGGAAGCATTTTGACTGTCCTTATTTTGCTACCGGCCATTATGCCCGCATTGTTTATAATCCAATGCGTCAAAAATATGAAGTCCGAAAGGGAATCGACCTCGGAAAAGACCAATCATATATGATGTATCATCTGAACCAGGATCAGCTTTCTCATATTCTTTTCCCCCTGGGCCGTATCCAAAAACAGGATACACGGCGCATATCCCGGGAAAAAGGTCTCCCTGTATATAACAAATCAGAAAGCCAGGATGTTTGTTTCCTGACCACAGAAAATTCATATGCTGATTTTATACGGGAAAAAGCGCCTGATGCTTTCCGCAGCGGAAATATTGTTGATAAGTCCGGCCATATTCTGGGCCGCCATGAAGGCATCCCTTTATACACAATCGGCCAGCGGAGGGGATTGGGCATCGCGGCGCCTTACCCGCTGTATGTGACCGGTATTGATCCTGAATCCAACTGCGTTATTGTTGGACCTAATGAAGACCTCTTCAGCCGCATGCTTCATGCCGAAGATCTTGACTTTACCGACGGAACTGTTCCTTCAGAGCCTTTCCGCTGTGAAGCAAAAATCCGTTACGGATTCAGAACCAGCCCCTGTACAGTTTCCATAAATGACTCCGGCGCTTCGGTGTCCTTTGATGAGCCCCAGCGGGCAGTTACACCCGGACAGTCTGTAGTATTTTACGACGGAGACTGTCTTTTGGGCGGCGGAACCATTACCGGAACAGGCCTAAGTCCGGCCAAGCCCGTAAAATAACATCTATGTGAAAAAAGCCTGTTCCGAAAACAAATATTTCGAAACAGGCTTTTGCGGTATCATTTTTCCAATATATCCAGCCGGCCTGCCCTGCGCCAGTCGTTCAGCCTACTTTCCATATATGCCAGCCTGTCATCAGCTTCCTTCATCTGCCGTTTCACCTGCATAGGACTGGTTCCATTATAATTGCTTCTGCTCTGAATGCACTGGTCGATGTCCAATACGTTCTTGATATCTGCATCAAACAGGGGGCTCCACTGGTGCAGTTCTTCCATTGTCAGATCATGAAGCACTTTATGCTCTGCAATACAGTACTGCACCGCCTGTCCTACAACAGCATGGGCCTTTCGGAAAGGAAGACCTTTTTTGGCCAGATAGTCCGCCATATCTGTCGCATTGGAGAAATCATGCTCCAGGACTTCTCTCGTATGACGGCTGTTTACCGTCACCGTCCGAAGCATACCCGCATAAATTTCCAATGAAAAATAAAGGGTATCCGCCGCGTCAAAGACACCTTCTTTGTCTTCCTGCATATCCTTGTTATAAGCCAGAGGGAGTCCCTTCATTGTCGTTAAAAGTGCCATCAGACGTCCAATTACACGTCCTGTTTTCCCCCTCACCAGTTCTGATACATCAGGATTTTTTTTCTGCGGCATAATAGAACTGCCCGTACAATATCCGTCATCAAGATCAATGAAATGAAATTCACTGGTGCTCCACAGAATCATTTCTTCGGACAGCCGCGACAGATGCATCATGCAAACCGAAGCAAATGACAGGAATTCAATGAGGTAGTCCCTGTCTGACACAGCGTCCATACTATTCCCGTAGCACTGGGAAAAATGAAGATCTTCCGCTACCTCCTGCGGTGCTGTAGGATAAGTCGTTCCGGCCAGTGCCCCGGCCCCGAGCGGCATTAGATCCGCCCCTTCAAAGCACCCTTCCAGGCGGCGGAAATCCCTGGAAAACATGGAAAAATAAGCCATCATATGATGAGCAAACAGCACCGGCTGTGCACGCTGCATATGAGTATATCCGGGAATGACTGTATCCTGGTACTTCCGTGCTGTCCAAAGCAGGGATTTCTCCGCTTCAATTAATTTTTCCGCAATATCTGCAATACGCCGGCGCATATACATATGTGTATCCAGCGCAACCTGATCATTGCGGCTTCTCGCTGTATGGAGACGGGCGCCTGCATCCCCGATATCCTCAGTAAGCCTTTTCTCTATATTCATATGAATATCTTCCAGGTCTACAGAGAAATCGAAATGCCCCTCATCAATCTGCCGGGCGATTTTTTTCAATCCCGCTGCAATAGCCTCTCCATCCTGCTGCGAAATAATACCGTGCCGGACCAGCATGGCTGCATGGGCCAGAGACCCTGCAATATCCTCCCGGTACATACGGCAGTCGTATGAGATGGATGCATTGAAATCCGCTACACTTTTTTCTTCCGGCTTCGTAAACCGGCCTCCCCACATACTCATTCTTTCTGGTTCTTTTCTGTCATCAGCGCGCGGATCATCAGCGGCAGGCCAAAAAGATTGATGAACCCCTGCGCATCGGCCTGATTATACACTTCATCTTCACCGAATGTGACAAATTCTTCATTATACAGCGAATAGGGACTTTCCGATCCATGAGCAATCATATTGCCTTTATAAAGACGAAGCGTGACTTTCCCTGTAACAGTCTGCTGTGTGGAATCAGAAAAAGCCTGAAGAGCTTCTCTTAAAGGGGCAAACCACATTCCATCATAAACCAGTTCACTATATTTCACAGAAGACATTTCTTTAAAATGAAGGGTAGCCCGGTCCAGGCACAGATGCTCCAGCTCGCGGTGGGCATAATACAGAATAGAGCCGGCCGGATTCTCATAAACACCGCGTGATTTCATTCCTACCAGGCGGTTTTCCACCAGATCATCAATGCCGATGCCGTTACGTGCGCCGACAGCATTGAGTTCATAAACAAGATCTACGCCGTCCATCTTTTTCCCGTTGACTGATACAGGAATTCCTTTTTCGAACTCAATTGACACCAGTTCCGGCTGATCCGGCGCCTTAGTCGGATCGCAGGTCACCAGGAACATATCATCATGGGGCGCATGGGATGGATCCTCCAGATCATCGCCCTCATGGGATAAATGCCACATATTCCAATCCATTGAATAAGGATATTTCTGGGCCTTTTTTTCTTCATCGCTTTGTTTTTCATCATAGAGATTAATCGGCACATGGTGGGCAGCCGCATAAGCCATAGCGTCTTCACGGGATTTAATAGACCAAAGCCGCCATGGCGCAATAATCGCCAGATGGGGCGCCAGCGCTTTCACTGTAATCTCAAAACGCACCTGGTCATTTCCCTTGCCTGTGGCTCCGTGGGAAATGGCATCAGCCCCATATTTTTTAGCGGTGTCCACCAGACATTTTGCAATCAGAGGACGGGCAAAAGAAGTGCCCAGCAGATACTTTCCTTCATATAAACCGTCCGCCTGAAGTACTTTAAAAGCATACTCTTCAATAAATTCTTTTCTTGCATCAATCGTAACAGCTGCGGATGCGCCGGAATCCAGCGCCTTTTTGTGAATTGCATCAAAATCCTCGGGCTGTCCCAAATTCACTGTGCAGGCAATCACCTCGCAATGATAAGTTTCCTTCAGCCATGGAATAATACAGGATGTATCCAGTCCACCTGAATATGCAAGAACAACCTTTTTGATATCAGACATAGGAGCTTCCACCTTTCTGTTTCTGTAACCATGTAATAATTATACATTTTTATGCATAACATAGCAAGAGAAAATTTGATAATTTCTAGATTAATTCATATTTTATCAACATATTCTCAAAAATCATTGGCGCATAAATATATAAAACTCACTATTTTTATGATTTTATTCCTGACAGAATAAGCGGTACAACGGTCTGAGTCCTGACATCAATGATGCCCTTATCAGTAATTTTCACAGAAGGACTGACGGGCAGGCCCAACGTGCTGACCGACATAATAGGATTCATATGCCGGTACCCGGTCAGTTCCAGTCCCTTACGCACGCCCTCGACTGCTGCGCCAATTATTTCCACCGGCTGATCCGATAAAATGCCTGCCACGGGAAGAGCCGCCTTGCCCAGGCAGCGTCCGTTTGAAAACACACTGTATCCGCCGTTCATCCGGCATACCAGCCGGGCTGCCTCCATCATATCATTCTTATTTTTTCCGATCACCAGCAGATTATGATGGTCATGAGCATACGTGGTTGCCGCCGCGCCTTCCTTCATCACAGTTCCGCCTATAAAAAGGAATCCTCTCCCGCCGTTTCTCCCATGACGTTCTATGACGGCCGCCAGGCAGAATTCCGATGATTCCCAGTCAATAAATCCGCCGTGGACGGGCATTTCCGCCCGGGCCGGAACAGTGGCTGTGGAATATTCCTGCACCAGCGCCGCCTGACACATAACCGATCCCTCTTCAAAAGGTGCCTTGATTTTAAAATCATCTGCTGTCAGTTCCGGCACATGGACACTGTGCCGGAACGCGGAAGGAAACAGTTCTTCTACGGAACGATACTGCCGCCTGACCGGATTTCCGGGGAAAACTTTCTTCCCGTCTTTATAAACACTGTCCACATCAAAACCTTCCGCACCGCGCAGAATAACCATATCTGCTTTTTTCCCCGGTGCGATGGATCCCCGGTCAAACAGCCTCATTCTGCATGCCGGCGTATAAGTCGCATCATAAATGGCTTTTTCCCGAGGATACCCCAGGTCCATGGCTTTTTTTACAATATAATCAAGATGTCCCCGGTGCAGAAGTGCATCGGGCATCGTGTCATCCGTAACCAGTGCGACCCGGTCTTCGAGGCCGTTCTTATCAATATAGGCCAAAAGATCCGGATGAAGGGATTTTTCCTGAAGCTGAACAAAAACACCGTCCGCCAGCCTTTCTTTCATTGTATCAAGCGCCTGTTCCGTATGATCTGAATCAACCCCTGCATAGACAAAAGCCGCCAGATCAAGTCCCGTAATATGCGGGCAATGTCCTTCAATCGGCCACCATGGGCGCTTTTCCTTAACTCTTTGAATAATTTGACCGGTCCGTCCCTGCGGATTTTTAATAACATCCACATAATTCATAACTTCCCCAAGACATACCACATGACCCATCTCCATCATGGCATCCACTTCGGGCACTCCGATCACACCGCCGGTTGTCTCCAATGCCTCACTGGTTGACGGAACACAGCTGGGAATCGCAATAAAGATATCTAAATCTCCGTTGGATATATCGGCCGCGGCCGCCTGTATGCCCTTCAGTCCAAAAACATTGGCAATTTCATGCGGTTCTGAAATCACCGTAGTTACTCCGCGGGGAATCACAGCCTGAGAAAAAAAACGGGGAATCATCATGGAACTCTGGATATGCATATGACTGTCAATCAATCCCGGAACGACGGTCATTCCCTGTATATCAACCACGCTCTCCGCCTCGAGAGGCAGCTTGCCGGCAGGACCTGTAAAAAAAATCTTCCCGTTTTTCACCGCTATGTCGCCCTCCACAAAACGTTTCAGGAAAGCATTAAAAAACTGTCCGCCTTTCAGCAGCAAATCGATTTTCATAATGACCATGCCTCATTTCAAAAATGCCAGTGCATAAAAGTAATAGGACAGTACCAGGGCCAGCAGATAATGGCCTGCTTTTAAACTGCGGTATTCTCCCTGTGCCAGGCGGATGATGACATAAGCAATAAAAGCCGCCGCAATTCCATTGCCCACATTAAAAGTAAAAACAGACAGGGCAATGCAGAGAAAAGCCGGAACATATTCAGAAAGCTCTTCATAATTCAGATTCTTCAGGCCTTTCATCATACTGACTCCTACATAAATTAATACAGGAGATGTTGCTGCCGCCGGAATCATAAGTGCCAGCGGCGTCACTGCCAGCACCAGCAGAAAAAGCACGGCAGCGGCAGCGGCTGTCAGCCCTGTGCGTCCCCCTGATTCCACACCGGCGCTGGATTCTAAATAAGTGATCAGCACAGGAATTGTCAAAAAAGAACCGACCATGGCCGCCAGGGAATCAACCAGAAAAATTTTATGGAGTCCCGGCAGATCTCCGTTACTGTCCAGGAACCCGGCACGGCCTCCCACCCCCAACGCCGTACCCAGACTGGAAAAAAAGTCCGGAAGAAAGAACGCAAACAAATAGGGAACATACTGCAGACTAAGCGCTCCCATAATATCAAAACGCATAAAAATGCTGCCGACTCCCTCAGGAACAGAGAAAAACGTCTGCGGAAAATGAGTGACTCCCAGCGGAATTCCCAACAGAGTACCTCCCAAAATAGCCAGCAGGGCACCTCCTTTTACATGACGGCTCTGCAGCACCAGGAGAAGGATCATACCTGCCGCTGCAGTCCAGACCGCAGGCTGGGAAAGATCCCCGAAAGAAAGCGCTGTTTTTTTCGCATCCGCTGCAATAATATGGGCATTTCTCAGTCCTATCGCCGCAATAAAAAGTCCTACACCGGCACTGATGGAAATTTTAATTCCCCGAGGAATAACCGACACCACCGCATCACGGATTCCCAGAAGTGTGACGGCAAGAAATAAAAGACCGCTCAGAAAAACCAGCCCTGCGGCAATCTCTACAGGAATCTGCTGCAGCTGAACCATGGTAATGGAAAAAATCGCTACACTTCCCAGTCCGGGGGCCAGCACAAAAGGCCTGTTTGTATAAAAAGCCATGGCCATTGTTGTGATGAAAATCATAAGAACCATAGCCGTCAGCACTGCCCCCGGAGAAAGTCCTGCTCCCTTCATCATGCCCGGGACTACTGCCAGCACATAGGCCATCGTGGCAAATGTAGTGGCCCCTGCAACCAGCTCTGTGGAAAATCCTGTTTTATATTTTTCCAGTTCAAACTGATGCTCTGCCCATTCCTTGATCATGCTTTCATCCCCCTTATCCTTGAATTTCTTTATTATATCACTTCAGAAAAACACCTACATCCTGAGCGGATCAGATTTTCCCCCCTGCACGGATATCTATGATACAATGGGGATAAATGAAACAATAAACAAATATTGCATTTCTCCTGCAGAAAGGACTTTTATGAAAAAGTGGCTTGTTATATTCGTCATTGCCGCCTCGGCATTCTGGGGATATGAACAGGGACAGTCTCCGGACGGAGCACAGACATCTTCCTTTCTGTCCCAGTCTGCCGGATGGGCAGCGGGAAAACTCCATGCCTGGAACACATCCGTTTCCGCTGCCCCGGATAAAACATCTGCAGAATCTCTTTCTTCCGATACATTGGAAAACAGACTCCGGGCTGTTTATAATATTTCCCCGGCCCTGGAAAGCCGTCTGAACCGTTCAGACTGGACTCCCCTGTCTCATATCCCCTCATTGCTGCAGCAGGCAGTTATTGCCTCAGAAGACCGGCGTTTTTATGATCACGGCGCCGTTGATCCCATTGGAATCGCCCGTGCTCTGTACGTAAATTACCAGGCAGGCACTACCTTGGAAGGCGGCAGCACAATTGCACAGCAGACTGTAAAAAATATATTTCTTTCCAACCAGCGTACTATGGAGCGGAAAATAGAAGAAATGCTTCTGGCTATTCAATTGGAACGGCATTATTCCAAAGACCAGATCCTGGAAATGTACCTCAATACGATTTATTTCGGACACGGCGCCTATGGCATTGGAAATGCCAGCCGTACTTATTTCGGTGTCCCGCCTTCTTCTCTGACTGTGGGACAGTGCGCCATGCTGGCGGGACTGCCCCAGGCCCCCACAGCTTATGATCCCATAAATCATCCTGAGGCCGCCCGCGAAAGGCAGCATACCGTACTCCGTCTCATGGCCGACCAGCACCTGATCAGTGAAGAAACAGCTGTGAAAGCAGGAGAAGAAGGCCTGCACCTGAACCCCTAAGTCATCTAAAGGAGAAATCGCTATGAAAATGAGACGGACAGACCGGCAAATAGAGGATCCTCAAAAAATCAGATCAATTCTTGAAGAATGTCATGTATGCAGACTGGGCCTGATTGATGAAGCCGGTCCCTATGTAGTGCCTGTCAATTTTGGATGGGTCATGGATGGAGAAAAACTGACACTTTACTTCCATGGTGCATTGGAAGGACGTAAAATCAAAATCATCAAAAGCGGAAAAACAGCAGCCTTCGAAATGGACTGCCGCCATGAACTGATATCCGGAGGACCGGAAGCCTGCCGTTACAGCTTTCGATACCAGAGCCTCATAGGCACCGGTATCCCTGAAATCATAAATAATCCCCGGGAAAAAGAAAACGCCCTGCTGTCCATCATGCGTCATGAGACAGGACGCACAGATTTTCTTTTTTCTCCGGCATCTCTGGACCGGACTGCTGTTTATAAGCTGGTTTCCCACTCATACAGCGGAAAAGAACATGCATAGCCGTATGCCTGTGGATATATTGCTTGACTGTATTTTCTTTACTGGAAAGGATTTTCTGCTATGGAACTGACTGCCGTCCATTGGACCGGCCTGCTTTTGACTTTTGGTCTGATTCTGGGAAGCGGTCTCTGGTCAGCCCGCACCATTCATTCCCATGAGAATTACAGTCTGGGAGGACGGTCTTTCGGCATCCCCATGATCGCAGGCGCCATTGCCGGAACGATTATCGGGGGCGGTGCCACCGTCGGGACTGCCCAGATGGCATGGTATTCCGGACTTTCTGCCTGGTGGTTTACCTTAGGCTCAGGAATCGGATTTATAGTTATGGGACTGTTTTACGCGGGGCCGCTGCGCCGCACGGGCCTGGAAACGATTCCCCAGTATTTATCTTCCCACTACGGGCCTTCTGCTGAAATTGCAGGCAGTCTCATTTCCTCCTTCGGCAGTTTATTCAGCGCCGTCTCAAGCACACTTCCCGGAATAGCCGTCCTGTCTGCTCTCTTTGGACTGCCTCCGCGGACTTCCTGTTTGGTCCTCATGCTTTCCGTTCTTGCCTATATCTGTCTGGGGGGCATGAAAGGAGCCGGTATATCCGGAATGATCAAACTGAGTATTTTGTGGAGCACTCTCATGTTTGCCGGATGGAATGCGGGAACAGCTCTGTCCAGTGACCCTCTTTTTGCACTCCGGTTTCCTGCTGATCACTGGCTGAACCTTTTCGGTACAGGAATTCAGTCATCTATGAATCAGCTTCTCTCTCTGATTGTCGGTATTCTGTGCACACAAACCTATGCCCAGGCCATATTCTCCGCATCAGATCAAAAAGCAGCTTCTGCCGGATGTTTTGCCGCCGCTGCCCTGGTCATCCCGGTGGGACTGCCTTCTATTGCCATTGGATTATTTATGCATGCCTTTCATCCGGATATCACGCCCATCATGTCCCTTCCTTCTTATATTCTGATGTACCTTCCTCCCTGGATGGGAGGCATTGCTCTGGCAGGTATCCTTCTTTCATTAATCAGCTCCATTGCAGGACTGACTCTGGGTATATCCACCATGCTCACACGGGATATAATCTTCCGTCTTTTCCCTGAAAAATCAGGCGGATTTCTGCTCACCGCCAACCGCACAGCTGCCGGAGCCGTATTATTCCTATGCTCTCTTCTTGCCTTGTGCTATCCCGAATCGCAAGTTCTTTTCTGGAATTATCTATCCATGGCCCTTAGAGGAGGCGGAATTTTTATTCCTTTTTCAATGGCACTTTTTATCCCGGGACGCATCAGTGGTTTCTGGGCTTCTGTCTCTATGCTGGTCAGTACTGCTTCTGCGGTATTTTGGGAAATAACTGTGCCTCTTCCCGTGCAGCCGCTTTTTGTCGGGCTGGCAGTCAGTCTGTTGATCAACGGTCTCGGAATGATCCTGAAAAAAAAGCAAACTCAGCAGTTGTCCCTGTAAATATTCACACATCCGTATATAAAAACGGCTTTCCTAAATCAGAAATATATTTCTGATTTAGGAAAGCCGTTTTTATACCCGCACTGCCTTACGTCAAATTTCTGCAGTGACATTCTGCATTATGCATAGATTTCTCGAGAAGTTTTTCAAACATTTTCGTCTCTGCTTCCGAAAAATCCGCAGTGAGCCTGCGGTGCCATTCATCTCTCGCGTGAAGAGCCAATTCATAAACCTTCTGTGCCTTTTCCGTGGTATAAACCTCACGTCCGCGCTTATCTTCCTTATTCACTTTACGGGACACAAAGCCCTTCTCTTCCAGTTTAGCCAATACATTCGCCACTGTCCCCTTATCGATATGCAGCTGATGGGCTAAATCATCCTGAGAAAGTCCCTCTTCCTCACAAATGGCAATAATGTACATATACTGCCCGCTCGTCAGCCCGACAGAACTCATCTGCTCATTATAAAAAACCTGCGATCTCCGGTAGGCGACGCCGATATATTGTGATAAATTTTTCATTTGACGTTCTCCCTCTGCCCGTTATCAAACTCTATCACTTTTATTGTAAAAAATTTCTTCGTATCCGTCAACTTTCGTGAATGGCCAGATTCCTGATCCCCGTGTGCCAGACCATAGCCGTCATAGACCAATAGGCAATCAGCTCAAAAGCCTCCTCAAAGACTTCTTCATTGGGGATGATATATTCTGAAAGAAGATAATGCGGATGCTCTGCCGTATTGGAAAGAAAAAGACACAGAAGGAATACAGCTATATCCCACATGGGCCACCGTCTGGTCTCCATATATCTGTCAAAACGATAATAGACCAGATTCCATAAAACCCACAGCAGAAGAACTGCCAGAAGCGGATAAACAATTGGGCCGTACCAAAGCTGGTCCAATGAGATGAACTGCTCCGGTCCTGTGGGATAAAAACACCGTCCCCAACTAACTTCTCTGGCCGCTGCAATCAGAAAAATCACAATCCCGCACTGCCATATATGTTTCCCCTGAACCGTCTCTTTCTTCCTCGAAATTTCCCATGAAAGAAATGCCCCCCAAAGCAGAACAGCTACCTGCAGATTTTCCAACGGACCGTTTTCCATGCCCCACCAGGAAGGAGCCCAAAGCCAGAGTGCAATAGCCGCCGGCACCATAAGCAGCGAAATCCGGGGCATTCCCCAAAGCTTCCAGTCCCCATGAAATAATTTCAATATGCACCTCTTATAAACAAAAATAAAATTATTTTTATTTTACCTATTAATAATATACACTATGCTATGATAGCATTCTTTCCCATCCTTTTCAAGAATTTTCAGTTCAATTCCCCTTATTTGAGTGCCGGTATGTTTTTTTAAAAGGAAAATAAACAGTCAGGTTCCGCTGCCCACCATAAGTCATACCTGGATATCTAACTCATAGCGGACAATTTATGTGGGAAAATATAGTTATGATGGAAAAATGAAATGGGTAAATACCTGTCAGCGCTTCAGTAAAAATAGAATTAATGTTCATGATGCCTGTCGAACAGGAAAAATCATCATCTGCCGTATAATAAGGGTTCTCTTCTGCTGCCGGCTGTTCAGACTGCATGGGAAAAAGTCTGTCGGATGGCAATGGACCGGCCATGCAGAAAGATGATTTATTCCGGTCAGGTATTGACAGATCTTCGGGCACCTGTCATGGAAATTTTTTTATCCTGACTGAAACGGGTTATCAGGAAATACATCCATGATGGGAATAATCACGGCATTATGGAAAATCCCAATTGACTGAATCCGGTTGGATATTGAATCCCCTCTGCCGCTGCATAAAAAAAGTGCAGCAGCCATAATGCTGCCGCACTTGAATCTAATTGATGGATCCGCCCTATAACCGCTGTTTTTTATATATGATATATTATCTGTCCAATCTCAAAAAACACCTGTCATATCACAGCTTAACTAAATCCTTCGTTCCTGTTACGCGGACAAATCCTCCGCCGAACCGCGTCCTTTTCAGCCAGTTGGACAAAGAAAAAACGCCTGCATGTCCTTCATCCCAAATGGTACACAGCCAATCCCCATCACGGGATTCGACTGCAGTTACAGGCACCCAGTGCCATGTGGAGAGTGCCGGTTCTCCCCCGTCATGACGGTTTAAAAAAGCCACAGGACAGTCCGCCCGGATCCCCTCTGCAATAAAATTCCCCGCTGTTTCAGGAGAAGGCGTTCTCCAGTGAAAGGGCCTTACACGGAGAATATCCACCCTGCCCAGAAGACTGTGCTCTTCCATATAAGCGCAGAAGCCGTCCCTGAACCACCGGGTTTTATACAAACCTCTCATCCGGGGAGGCACATACTGCCACATAGTTTCCATCAGCGCCAGCGCAGATTTTTGCCCCGGTGTATCAATATGCCATTCTTTTTTATCAAGATAAGCCGCCAGAACAGATGCTGTGGTAGGCCCGCAGCCCGCCAGTTTCTGCCGGTATTGTCCATACC
>ENA-OQIQ01001030-OQIQ01001030.1-human-gut-metagenome-genome-assembly--contig:-NODE-1030-length-12232-cov-4.395557_pt1 | contig 12232 bp, 20 predicted proteins | sample MGYA00242584_ERZ504749 | MGnify/ENA primary metagenome ERZ504749 (study PRJEB26092, sample SAMD00036436) | human gut metagenome | host: Homo sapiens | study: EMG produced TPA metagenomics assembly of...
GACCGCACAGCCCATCTGTAGGAACTTTGTCCACAAGTTCTGCTGGAAGATTAAGCTCTCTACCGAGAGCCTTAACTTCTGTGACTGTCAGTTTTGACAGAGGACTGAAATCACCTGCTCCATCACCATATCTGGTTGCATATCCTACCCAGTCTTCTGAAAGATTACATGTATTTGCGACTCTGCCTCCGACCGTCTGAGAAACCGCATAAAGCGTTGCCATTCTAATTCTTGCCGGAAGATTTACCGATGTCTGTACAGACCAGTGGTCTCCGAGCTGCGGTTTAATTTCATGCTTTAATGCTCTAATTGCGCTATGAATATTGATTGTACAATACTCAATTCCAAGATGATTAACCAGTTTATATGATGCGTCAATATCGACCTGCTCACCATTTGGCATAAGTACACCGAACACTCTATCCTTACCAAGAGCCTCTACACACAATGCAGCTACTATACTTGAATCTTTCCCACCAGAAATTCCAACCACAGCACAGCAATCATTACCGTTTTCGTTAAACCAATTTCTGATCCAATTCACAACTTTATCTTTTACTTCCTTCGCGTCAAATTCACTCATTTCTTAACTCCTCTCGTACTCTCATCAAAATCTTACCAAGCCTATTCTCTCCTACGCCGTTTACAGTACCCCAAACTCTATCTCCCCATGTATTTCCTTCTTCCAGAATATCATTACCTGTTGCAAGAAGTTTCTCTTTAAGGTCTTCATTCTGTGTGAATTTAGCTTTGCAGATTTCGTACATGATGTTGTCTTTAACTTCTTCCCAATCTCCTCTTAATGGGACTTGTCTGCCTAATTTTTTCGCATCTGATGCGTCTAATTCAGCAAATGCCCTCCTTCCATCCGGAATAACTTTTGCTGATTGAAAAGCAGATTCATTGTTTTGATACGTAACTCCATCCCATGTAACCGGAGCATTATAGAAGTTACTCAGGAAATAATACGCTCCCCGAAATGTTCTTATCATCCTCTATCAAGCCTCCACAATTCAACATCTACTTCAGCAAACACTCCTCTAATCAGTTCAAACACATCATCCCAATTTGCTCCTCCTCTTACACTTCCGATTTTATACGGCATTGCAATACTCATTGGATTAGAACTCTCAAATAATGCGTAATCTCTTAATTGAATGAAGCATCTTTCAAGAGCCTCAAGGTCTGTGTATTGTTTTCCATCATATCCATATGATTTCTGTGCAAAAAGACTCGCATAAATCTTGCCATCTATATCTGACATAAAATATCTTACGTCACCAACAAGTTCGTCAGGATTTTTACCTTTGCAATACGCATGATAATCATTAAAAATCTGAATGTCATGTTCTCTGATTGTCTTTGCAACACCAGAATTGAAAGCACCTTTGCAATTCACCTGGTGTGCAATAATATTTGTATTAGCAGACAGTAAGTTGCCGTCTATGATTTTAATCATTAGCCCTATCCTCCTGAATAATCTCATATATAATATCATCGTGATAATTACCTTCGGAATCTCTAATTGCATCTTTTAAGACATGTTTATTTCCACGATGTAATTCGCAAAATTGGTCGTAATTTCTTTCAACTGGATTTCCACCAACCATTCTCCATTCGATTCTGCGATGTCTTTTGACAAGCCGTTCTAGTTCGTTGAACAGACTTTTCCCGATAATTGGATTTCCCCTATCGAAAGATATAAGTCCAAAATTATATGCCTTATCTGCATACCAATCTATATAATACCCTAGATATCCAATTAGCTTATCTCCCGATACTATCGCAAATTGCATTTCGTAATCTTCCGGTCTGTCTTTGATTTCTGGACACCAATTACCAACACCTCCAGTCTCAAATAACATGTCTTCTGTGTAGTATAATTTCTGAAACTCCTTTATAATTTGTTCTTTATACAATATTGCCGGTACTAGCATATACCCCTCCTATACACCATTGAGCCTTTCTCTAATATCCAAGAACGCATCTTCTCTGACAAACACGCCGTCTTTGAATACTGTTGTAAGTAAGCTATCATCGCTCATCTCCATCAACTGATCTTGACATTTAAGCTGTCCATCTTCCTCGTAGACCCTGCAGCATCCCTTATGTGATTTCTTTAAGTGACTTGTATCTGTTTTTGGATCTTTATAAATCATCACTTTTTCACCATTGATGATGCCATATGTTGCTTTCATCGCGATTCCGAATGTATCTCTTGTAACTACAATAAGTTTTCCGTCCTCTGCAATCGCAGTAAAGCAGAAAGCACCAACGCCATATGCGATATTGTTCGCTGCAAACCCTCGTTTTTCTAACTCTCTCCAGATAGTATCTACATTTGATAATGTGCATCCATCTCCGTAGATAATACCGATGTGTGGATCGAGCACTTTATACCCCTTACTGTTTGTGGTTCCTCCGAAAATCTCCCATAACTTTTCAACAGTTTTCACCGAAATATCCACAATATCTCCGCTATCTGGTCTTACTAGCAGCTTACCATGATGATTCATAATTTCTTCCTTGCATTGTGGAAGGATATTATTTATCATATTCCAGTAATCGTAGGTGTCGGATACCATACTAAATGATGTATTTGGATATAATTCAGTGAGTAATCTTTTGACAAAGGTAATTTCATCTCCGTCTACAGAGAAGTTTGCACCCATAACGCTATGCTCTGTCGATACAGCTCCAATGCCAATGCCTTCTTCTCTGCAATTTGCATTGTAGTATTTGTCAATATAAGAAATTGCCGGAATCGTAGAAGTCTTATCGAATGATAAGAGCCATGATGCCGAACATCTTACTGCCTCATCCATACAGGACATTCCTCGCATTCCAAAGTCGGCGCAAGCAAGTTTACCACTAATTCCGTCTGTTGTCTTACCATACCAGTGGTCAGCAATATTTCGATACATATTACCAATCGTTGCATGGCAGCATGGTTTCCAAAGTTCTACCTGTAAAATACATTCAATCCACTGAACAAGCCATGCAAAGTTCTCATGTGTATTTGTGATTTCAATACATGGAATTCCCATTGTAACCATTGTTCCTTCTGGAAGTGCTCTGATCTCTAATGGTAGATATCCCAATCTGTGCAGTTGCACAATTTTATCAATATCATAATTACCATCGCCGATTTGAATGTTCATTGTTTCTTTATACTGACTTACCACATCTTCTTCTGTCTTACCAAAGAAATTATCATTGAAATATCCGATAAGATACTCTTTGATAAATGCCTGAAGACCAAAGAATACCATTTTATCCTGACGCTTCAACATAGATTTTCTAGGAACCCAATATGACACGAGCTTCGTCAATCCTTTTGGATACATTCTGTCGTGACACTGTTTGTATGTATCAGATAATAATAAAGTCATTACATCATTCATTTCTACACCTCCAAAACCGTTATCTTCTCATGCTCTCCAGCAAATAAACTGCCTGTTGTAAATAATCTCTCTACTGTATTATCTTCGAGCGACCTTATCAATGTACCTTTTTCTCTGTCGAGTATTGAGTTTTCTGTATGTGTTGCATACGCATAAATTGTCTTAGCTCCAATACGTTTTAATTCTTTTGCACTGTAATATAGTGATCCGCCGTATGCAATGATGTCATCAATCATAAGTACTGTCTGACCGCCAAGTCCCATACCATTTGTTCTTACATCCAAACCAAGGATTTTGCCCGTATCCCAGTCACGTTTCTTTTCTCCATAGCAATATGGCATTCCCTGCAATAATCCTGAATACCTTTTAGCCGCACCCTCGTCCGGGAAATATAAGATAATTGGATTTTCTCCTATTTGTTTCAAAACTTCCTTAATATATCTTTCCGGTGTATATACAAGCACATTATTCAGCAGTGCAGCTCCTACATTACTGTGAACATCAAGAATTCTGACAACATCAAACCGTAACCAGTTAATTGCATCTGCAAATCCCCGAAGCGTGAACACCTCTCTTTGATTATGAATACGATCCATTCTTGCATTTGGAAGATACAGTAGATTAAGATAAATTTCCTGTATACACGGCATATTTCTGAGATGTCTAGTCACATAGATGAGTGTAGATAGCTCCTCTTCCATTTCAAATTTCCAAGTAATCTCATGCGTATTTCTCCACTCCATCTTCGGGAGATTTTCAAGAACAATTCTCTGTGTTCCATCTGGGAAATGCTCTACCTTTACTTCTGTCCCATCTAAAATAATCATTCTTTACTCTCCTATCACATTTATCTGACAGCTTTTCATCACTTCTAATGCGGCTGTATGTTTATCTGGAGTTGATCCTGCGCAGCAGCTTGCGTCCACAGTAACCTCCACATCTGGGTATGGGTACAAAGTTTTAATAATCAGTGCATTTGTAATCACACAAATATCTGTATCTAACCCACATAACTCAATGACTCTCGTGCCATCACCTTCAACATATACATACTTATCTAAGATATGTTGCCAAGAAAAATATCCAAAAGTATCTTTATCTACAACCTCATATGTGCCAGGAATTGTTTCCAGACCAATCTGCCACCCAGTTGTTCCCTTAACGCAATGTTTAATTGGTAACTTCTTCCCTTCTGCAGATGAAAAATATGTCTCATCTAAGTGAGTATCTCTTGTAAATACAACCACATCACCCTGCTGGATATATCTCTCGATCTTTTCCTTTACTTTTGGAAGAATCGCTTTCGCCTCATTGCTTCCTAAAGCACCATCAATAAAATCGTTCTGAACATCTACAACGATCAAAATTCTATTCATTTATCTTATTCTCCTTCTCTTAATTCTCCATTTTCATCAAAGCAACTATCATGTATCTTCGGAACTGTTACAATCAGAACTCCATCGTCTAACTTAATTGAGACTTCATTATCTGTATCACACTCATATAACAGCTCTCCGGATTCATCAACAATAGATATGGTATCTATATCTTCTGTGAAATTTCGACGCCGCTTTGGAATTGTAATATGTACTGGTGCAGGCTCTGATTCCTCGCCATTATTCTCGATATCGCTGCCCGTAGGCGTGCATCCCATCATGCCAAATATGACCATCAGTGACAGCATAAAGGCATAAAACCACTTTTTCATCCACTATCTCCTTTCTCATATTCATTAAGCTTCGCATCGGCAATTTCATTCTGCACTTTAGAAGCGTGTAGTCTGTTCGCTCTACACCAATCACAACTGCCATGATTTCGACAAGACGGATCTATGGCTCTTGCTCCGGTATATTGCCTTCTCTTTTCTTTTCCATGCTTGATTGCTTTATCTAGCGACATTTCAACCACCTCCTTATGATGAATTTTTGCCACAGACTTAATCTGATTCCAAAAAATCCCTCCAAAAGTTTATCTGGATATTGTTTGTAATAATCTGTATATAAATTAACCATAGCCACACCTACCCTGCAAAATTCTCGACTTCTACTATGTTACTGTCCATCAGATAATTCCTTGTTCTTCCTCCAAGATTCAATTCCTTATACGCAGCTTCGATTTCCTCGGAAGTAATTCCGATGTAATCCAGCGTCTGTGCGGGCGAAGAATGATTCAGCATCTTCTGTAAAAGCAAAAGCTTTCTGCTATCATTGTTCGACATCACCATCTGGTGATAGCAAAATGTTTTCCGTAAACTATGTGTAGCAATCCTTATGTTCAAGTGCAAATCGACCGCAATTCCTTTTAAAATCCGGTCTATTGACTGTTTTGATAATGGCTGATTCGTGGATTTTCCCCTATTGGATTCGCTACGAAATAGATAATCACTCAACGTAACGCCTGGCGTATTCTCAAGATATAAAGTTACAGCCTCTATAACGGCGGTATTGATTGTGATATATCTATTCTTTTTTCTTTTCCTTGTATTTCTTGTTTTCTTTTCAAATACTGGGAAGTTATCACGAAATGTGAAATTATCGTTGATAAGATTTGAGAATCTCAGCATCCTTAAATCGCTGACTCGAAGTCCAAAGTTGATGCCGACTATGAATAGCATATTATCTCTGTATCTTTTATTAGAAATGAGAAATTCAGAAATTGCATAGATATCATCCAGACTTTTAATTGGCTCTGCAGCATGTTCCGGTGCTAATTCGCAATGGGTTTCCTCTTTCGCAGGAGCAATTAAACCAGCCGCAGACTTAACCTTACTTGTCTGTAGTGCCTGTAAATCAATTACCTTATTTTTAGCATCTGCAATATTTACAATTTCACCCAAAGCTTACACCTCCTTTAAATCAATCCTCTTACTACTCTTTCGTTTACATCCATCACAAATTCCTGTTAAGAAACGCATATTCCTCTGACTGCACTATACTTTTAATCTGTTGCAAGTTCATCTCATCCATCCATTCTCGCTACAGCTAAAACTACTCATTGTTGTGGTATTCCATATCAAGCTGTAACTCTTTCCATTCATATTCGTGTATATCGATATATTCAAGCTTGCATTTTGGACAATAAATCGTATAATGCTTGTTACAGTACTGTACGTTGTCATTTTCGCCCACTATATTCCAACTATGGTCGCAGGATTTCTGCTCTTCTGTCATACCGCACCCAGTAACGAATATGGAACTCAAACAAATAATCAATAATATTCTTTTCACACTACCCCTCCTGACTATAATCCAAAAAAGAAGATACGTGTATCGTAGAGCACTTACTTCCTTTTGCAATCATATCTAATGTCTGCGTTGTATCTTCTACCATTGCAATTTTACTCTCAGGAATAGAATTAACATCTGCAAATGCTTTTAATATCGCAAGTTTGTCATTTTTAGAAGAAACCATAATAATATGATCCTTCGGGATTCCATATCCTTCATGACAAAACTTCATTTTGGATTCATATTCTTCCGGATTAGCTTTTGAACAAACATATACATTATCTACACCCTTTTGAGAAATAAACTGTTGAAACAACCTGATAGGAGCAACAGTTGCATACATGTCCTCCCCGTTTTCCATCTTTCTATCCCACTCTTCATCGTCGATACAGTGTCTATTTTCTCCAAATTCATAAGGGGCAAGCACACCATCTACGTCAAAGAAAATAACAGTATCTTCTTTTAGTAAATACTTTATCAATGTTTTCATATCATTTAATCTCCTCTTTATTTTTTGTAGTCAACCTGATAGCACGAACAAAATATCCTTGGCATATATTCCACACTCCAATCTGATAGGATTTTATCCTTAGCTTCACATGTATAATAATCTGGCGTTACCCAAGATATTGGTGATTGTAACCTTTTATATGTGCAATATTTGCACCTCTTGTGCCTATTGCGATATCTAATCACTTTTTCATCCATAATAACCACACCCTTCTCCCAGTATTATTTTGTTGTAAACCCAATCGCAGATATATTTAAGCCTGTTACTATACCGGATGTCATTTCTACTGACTCATTCGTTCCTCCATGAAAGATTATGCCGACGCCTTTGATGCGAAGCGACCCATTGTCTTCAACAAGTTCAACATCTTGCGCTACTCCGATTGGAACAAAATTTTCTGCATCATCATATATTCCTATCGGTACATTTTTCACATCTTTATATGCTTTCTCCAAAGCGTCTTTTGTATAAATTGTTCCATTCAAATCCGGTTTATCATACGCACACGGAATTTCAAATGTTACCATGATATTTCCCTGTCTCATTTAATTTCTCCTTCCCATGTAACTGTAATCACTGAAGTAAATGGAGCTGAGGGGAATCGAACCCCTGTCCAAAAATATTACTCACTATGAATCTTTACGCTGTTTTGGAATCATGTACTGATTTCTATCCACCACTCTGTTCTTAACTATCTCAACCAATACAGGTATTCATTTACAGAGAACCGTATACAAATTATGCTTGTTCTTGAACCTCAGTATCTACCAGCAATATCTCAATACATTTTGGTGTAGCAACTTAGGCTACTGCTAACATCTGTCTGTTTGCGTTTGTATTTAATGGTTGATGATTAAGTCATCACTCTAGCGAATTCATAACTTTCATACCCCTGTCGAAACCTTTACAGCCCCTTATAAACCACATAAAGACTACCCAAGACTTAGTGGTGTTGCTCGTTATCAATACAATATCTGTGCTCATGTATTGAATAAGTGATAACCGAGCAAGTCTTTTGTAATAACTGCCACAGCAACAAGATATTACCAGCTGTAGAAAATCAGTAGGGAGAATCTGACATCTCCCTACCAAACATCAATTTTATAAACCAAGTTCCTGAATGACAGGTAAAACCTCGTCTTTTAATTCAGGATAGAACTTGTTGAGCGTCTCTCTCGCATTTAATGGTTTGTCTGGCTTTGTATATCTTGAACATTCCCAGTCCACTACCATTTGGACAAAATCACTATGTGTCTTTGCCTTAATAGAATGATGTCTGGAATGATTCCTATGCCAGTTATGCACTGATTTATAATCAAAAATCATATACAGAAACACCTTATCCAAATCATGAAGGATTCCTCTCAGGGTGTTATGTCCAAGCAGTTCTTTCTCTACTCTTCTGAATGCTTTTCTGTGCTTAACCGTATAGATAATTTTGTCTTTCTGCATCTTTAACTCCTCATATTAAAATCATTCTATCTCACTATCGTTAATCATCCCAATCACCTCTAAATGGATTCATCGGACATGTATCACAATTACACACAAGTTCGCCGTGCTCGTCTACGGAGTAATCATCTCCGTAGCCTCCGCACTCATAGCAATAGTCAAGCTCATCTTCGTCCATATCGATATTACCTCCGTCAGAATTTTAAAACCCTGACAGCGAGATCATACTCTTTAGCCAGGTCTATCATTGATTTTGTTCCTCTACTTTCTCCGTCCCAAAATGCTACCAAAGCATCGGCGTTTTGAGCCATCTCTTTATTTCTTATATATCCAGCCGCTTTGCCATACCGCTCCCAGTCTGCCGGGAAGTATGCAACATGGAAACCCATTTCTTTCGCATACTTCTCTCCAAGCCTGTCTGCTCCTCTTGCGGTTCCGCATACTATGAATATTTCATCACTGATATTCTGCAACAGACGATTCATATTTGCTTTTAACATTTCGTAGTTCGCAAATGATCGGCTACCTGCAATTATTACTCTGAACATATTATCACCGGAATTACTTTCCTCGCTGTCTCCTTGCCTCTTCGAGAATCTGACGAGCATTTCTTTCTCTCTCAGATGCCTCAAGTCTTCGATCAGCCGCCTGTGCGCTTGAATCATATGCGATTCGACTACCATCGGCGCGTTCTCTCGTCTTTCTTGCGCCCTCACGAACTCTCTCAAGCATCCTATCACTCTCGTTGTTCATGCTTAAAGAATCCATGCTCTGATGAAGTTCAATAATCTGACTATCGGCTTCCATCTGGAAAACTACCTGCTCTTTTTCTTCTTTTAGCTTCTGCAGTTCCTCAGCTGCTTGCTGCATAATCTCTTTCTGATGAGCTTCAACCTCTTTCATCTCATCCACAGTATCTTTTAAAACATTGATTTTGCTTTCGAGCGTTGATTTCTTCCGTGCATACTGCATTGCCTCATCTTCTCGATCGCTGTCAATACAAGCATTCATATCGTTTGTAACTTTCATAATTTCCTTCCGTGTCTTATGCAGATCATTTTCTGCAGCAGATCTTTTGCCGGAAATTTCAGCAAAACTTGCAGATGCCCTATTGTAAAAATCTTCTTTTTCTCTAATTGCGGCGTTGTAGTAATCTCTCGCTCCTTCTGGAGTCTGAGCGTCCTGGCGCATTACTTCATCAGTTCTGCCTTTCATTTTCACACGGAGCTGTTTTCCAAAGACAGTTCCGAAAAGTATAATCACAGCAAGCACAATTACTACAATCACAGTAAACATAAAGTTAGTCATGATATCCTCCTACTCCGCGTCAATTCCGTACTGTCTACAAAGAGCTGCAAGACCTCCGTTATATCCGCTACCAACTGCTTTAAATTTCCATTCACCGTTGTGTCGGTAAATTTCTGCAACAACGATGGCTGTTTCTGTAGAGAAGTCTTCGCTCAGGTCAAATCTCATCAGTTCTTCTCCTGTGTCTGCGTCAACAACTCTTACGTATGCGTTTTCTACCATTCCAAAATTCTGTAGTCTGCTTTCTGCATCGTAAATTGTTACAGTTACAGCGATTGATTCGTAATCATCCGGAACCTTGTCAAGTTTGATGTTGATTACCTCATCATCTCCCTCTCCTTCGCCTGTTCGATTGTCGCCCATGTGAACTACGCTCTTTGAATTGTGTGCCAGATTTCCATAGAATACAAAGTCTCCATCCGATCCGACTTTACCATTTTCTTTTGTCATAAACACGGATGCATCTAGGTCAAAATCAGATTCTCCGTCGTAGTGATTGATGTCCCACCCAAGACCTACAAATATATTCTTTAAAGAAGGGCGACCTTTCGTAAGGTCTACCCTCTGCCCTTTACTTAATAATACTGACATGTGAATCCTCCTTATTTATATCTGTTTGCCAATTCACTGATACTTGTGTCGTTTGTTCCCTGTCCGATTGCATTGAACTTCCACTCTCCGTCTTTCTTATACACTTCTGCAAATACCATAGCAGTTTTTCCTGCATAATTTTCAGAGAGATTATATTTGCAAATTTCCTTTCTACTTGCGTCATCCACAAGTCTAATAAATGCGTTCTTAATCAGACCAAAGTCCTGTTTTCTGGATGTACAAGCATAGATATTAACAACGAATACAATCTTTTCGACATCGGATGGCATCTTTTCAAGATTTACTGTAATCTGTTCATCATCACCATCTCCGTCTCCGGTAAGGTTGTCTCCATGATGATATACACATCCGTCTTCAGCTGATCTGTCTCCGTAATATACAACACCCTTATACTTATTACCTTTACCCAGGATAATTGCAGACGCATCACAGTCAATGTTTGGCTTATGACCGAACACACCCTGTTTTGCTGCATCCCAGCCGAGACCTACAACCACCTTTTTAAGCCCTTCTACTTCTTTTGACAGATTGATTTTCTGCCCCTTTACTAAACTTACTGACATATGCCAACCCTTCTTTCTTATAAATTCAGTCCAAAGTTTCTACCGACTGCTGCTAATCCTCCAGTAAATCCAGATCCAACAGCATTGAATTTCCATTCTCCATTTCTGCTGTACAGCTCTCCGGCAACTACGCCTGTTTCCAGTGAGAAGTCCTCATTCAAATCGTATCTGAAAAGCTCCTCATTTGTATCTGCATCGTATGCACGGATGTATGAATTATCAACCATACCAAAGTTTTGCAGCCTGTTTTCTGCATCGTAAATTGTTGCAGCGAAACTGATTTTGGAGATATTTGCCGGAATCTTTTCTAACTCGACCGTCATGGTTTCATCATCGCCGCTTCCTTCTCCTGTTCTGTTATCTCCTGAGTATGTAAGTGCTCCGCTCGGATGCTGTGGCTGTCCGTAGAATACGAAATCATGCTCTCCTGTGACCTTGCCAGACTCATCAGTGAAGAACGCCGACACATCAAGATCGAATTCTTCGTCTCCGTCATATCTGTTTGTGTCCCAGCCAAGAGCAAACACAACCCTCTTCAGCCCAGCATTTCCTTTTGTAAGATCAATCTTCTGACCTTTCACTAAACTAATTGACATGTTACAAACCTCCTTATTTTCTATTATCTACAGCCTTTCTTATAAGATCGACTGGGATAACCATAAACGCAAGTGCGATAATTACAAGCCAATGATTTAAGTCAAGCGCTGTTGCCTTAATCAACGTTCCTGCGAAATCACACAGAATTACTGTCATCGCACAGATTCCAACTGCAATATATGAGAACAGCTTATTCTTTCCTATACCTTTAAACAGATTCATATGTTCTGTACGGATATTGAATCCGTTGAATACAGCCATGAAACATAAGAGCGCAAATCTCGCCGTCATAGCCTCCACATCAGTTGCGAACATATTTGATACTGGACTGAATGTGATGATTCCGTATAAGGCGATAAACGTAGCTGTACTGATTGCTATACGTTTCTTAGCTCCTCGAATAAATAATCCAGAACCCTTTTTAATAGGTCGCTCAGACATATATTCTTCCTTCGGCGGCTCACCTCCAAAAGACAGCGAGTTAAGTGAATCCATAATGATATTCACAATCAGAATTTGTACCGAAGCCAGCAGAGCACCGGTTGCAACCATAGGATA
>ENA-OQIQ01001032-OQIQ01001032.1-human-gut-metagenome-genome-assembly--contig:-NODE-1032-length-12187-cov-4.955244_pt1 | contig 12187 bp, 9 predicted proteins | sample MGYA00242584_ERZ504749 | MGnify/ENA primary metagenome ERZ504749 (study PRJEB26092, sample SAMD00036436) | human gut metagenome | host: Homo sapiens | study: EMG produced TPA metagenomics assembly of...
CCGGATTACCCATCCGGCATTCGGCCATTGCGCCGCGCAGCATTTTCAACGTGTGGTCGGCAATCTCATCTTGCAGGCACAGCACGCGCAGCGCCGAACAACGCTGACCCGCACTGTCGAACGCCGAGGCCAGTACATCCACGACGACCTGTTCGGTCAGTGCTGAAGAATCGACAATCATCGCGTTCATGCCGCCGGTTTCAGCGATGAGCGGAATAGGGCGACCCTGAGCGTCCAGGCAGCTGGCGATATTGCGCTGCAGTAACGTAGCGACTTCGGTTGAACCGGTAAACATCACCCCGCGTACGCGATCATCACCCGTCAGTTGCGCGCCCACGGTTTCCCCCTGACCTGGCAGCAACTGCACCACGCCTGGCGGTACACCCGCTTCCAGCAAAATGGCGATCCCTTGCGCGGCAATCAGCGGCGTTTGTTCTGCCGGTTTTGCCAGCACGCTGTTACCTGCCGCCAGTGCGGCAGCAATCTGCCCGGTGAAAATAGCCAGCGGGAAGTTCCACGGACTGATACACACCACAGGCCCTAATGGACGGTGGGTTTCGTTAGCGAAATCATCCTGCACCTGTCCGGCATAGTAGTGGAGAAAATCGACCGCTTCGCGCACTTCGGCAATGGCGTTACTGAAGGTTTTTCCGGCTTCACGCACCAGAATACCAATCAGTTGCTGCATCTGGCTTTCCATTAGCACGGCAGCGCGATGCAAAATCGCCGCGCGTTCAACCGGAGGAGTGGCAAACCAGATTGGCGCGTTATTAACCGCACTTTCCAGCGCCTGTTCTACCTCACGCGGCGTGGCTTCACGCACAAAGCCCACAATATCTTTCGGTTCCGCAGGGTTAATAACGGGCGACATCTCACCTGCCGCTACCGGTTGTTCCAGCATTGGCAAGGCCTGCCATTTTTGCAGTGCACTATTGAGCAGGGCAGAAGAGAGCGAGGCCAGCCGGTGTTCGTTAGCGAGATCCAGCCCTGCCGAGTTGTCGCGCCCGTGACCGTAAAGATCGCGCGGCAGGGGAATTTTCGGATGCGGTAATCCAGTTTGCCCTTCCTGTTGCGCCAGTTTTTCTACAGCAGTGACCGGATCGGCGACCAGTTCATCCAGTGGCAAAGAGGTGTCGGCAATACGGTTAACAAACGAGGTGTTAGCACCGTTTTCCAGCAGGCGACGCACCAGATACGCCAACAGCGTTTCATGGGTACCGACCGGAGCATAAATACGACACGGACGGTTAAGTTTGCCGTCGGCAACTTTCCCGGTGACCTGCTCATACAGTGGCTCGCCCATACCATGCAGGCACTGGAACTCGTACTGACCCGGATAGTAGTTCTGACCTGCCAGTTGATAAATCGCTGCCAGCGTATGGGCGTTGTGCGTCGCGAACTGCGGGTAGATTAGATTCGGCACCGCCAGCAGCTTTTTCGCACAGGCGAGATATGAAACGTCGGTATACACCTTGCGGGTATAAACCGGATAGCCTTCAAGGCCGTCCATCTGCGCACGCTTGATTTCACTATCCCAGTACGCGCCTTTCACCAGGCGAATCATCAGACGGCGACGGCTGCGGGTGGCGAGATCAATCAGGTAATCAATCACCAGTGGGCAGCGTTTTTGATAAGCCTGAATAACAAAACCGATACCGTTCCAGCCTGCCAGCTCAGGCTCGAAACAGAGTTTTTCCAGCAGATCGAGGGAGATCTCCAGACGATCGGCCTCTTCGGCGTCAATGTTGATACCAATATCGTACTGACGCGCCAGCAGGGTGAGTGATTTCAGACGTGGGTAAAGCTCTTCCATTACCCGGTCATACTGGGCGCGGCTGTAACGCGGATGCAGCGCCGACAGCTTGATTGAAATGCCCGGACCTTCATAGATGCCACGACCATTGGACGCTTTACCAATGGCGTGAATCGCCTGCTGATAGGAAACCATATACGCTTGTGCATCTGCGGCAGTCAGTGCAGCTTCGCCAAGCATATCGTAAGAGTAACGGAAACCTTTCTCTTCCAGCTTGCGGGCATTGGCTAACGCTTCCGCGATGGTTTCGCCAGTGACGAACTGCTCGCCCATCAGGCGCATCGCCATATCCACACCTTTGCGGATCAGCGGTTCACCGCTTTTACCGATAATGCGGTTCAGCGAGCGGGAGAGGCTGGCTTCGTTATGGGTGGAAACCAGTTTGCCAGTAAACAGCAGCCCCCAGGTGGCGGCATTAACAAACAAAGACGGGCTACGACCAATGTGTGATTGCCAGTTACCGTTGCTGATTTTGTCGCGAATTAACGCATCACGGGTGGCTTTGTCGGGAATACGCAACAACGCTTCCGCCAGACACATCAGCGCCACGCCTTCCTGCGATGACAACGAAAACTCCTGCAATAACCCCTGAACCATACCTGCGCGACCACTGGCGTTTTTTTGATTACGCAGTTTATCGGCCAGTTGATACGCCAGTTTGTGCGCCTGTTCAGCAACTGGCTGCGGCAGGCGGGCTTGTTCCAGCAGCATAGAAACCGCTTCGGTTTCCGGGCGGCGATAGGCCGCTGTGATCGCGGCGCGGGAAACCGACTGGGGCAAAATTTGCTCGGCAAAGTCGAGGAATGGTTGGTGTGGTTCCTCTGCCGGAGTCGGTGCTTCATCGCTCTCATTGGCAGCGCCAGAAAGCAGCGCAGGTAGCTCCGGCAGAGTATCGCTGTTTTCCAGTTGTTCGAGATAAGAAAAAATCGCCTGCTTAATTAACCAGTGTGGCGTGCGATCGATACGTGTCGCGGCAGACTTAATACGCTCACGCGTCGCGTCGTCCAGCTTAACCCCCATGGTGGTGGTTCCCATGCCATTACTCCTGTTGTTCTGAAAGGTGCAACTTAACGTTATCGTGAAATATCCATGATGTTGCAACTTTGTGCAACCATGTTAAATGTGACATGCGTAGCAAGCTTAAAAATGAATGAAATGTTAATAAAAGAAATCGATATGACAGGGATTAAAAAAATAACTCAGACTTTTTCTCTGCGGCAGTTAACATTTTTGAAAGGTGCAACCGCAAAAAATGTGAGAGAGTGCAACCTGATGAAAAATAGTGTCGCTGAGCACTAAAATTTAATGTAAATGGTGTGTTAAATCGATTGTGAATAACCAGCGCTTCCGGCAGGATACGGTCGCCCTGGTAAAACATAAACTCTGTTACCCCGTTCCGGTGGCAGATATAACGGCAAGTTTCGACATTGCCGATAATAATTTTTTGGAGACTTTAGATGGCTATTAGCACACCGATGTTGGTGACATTTTGTGTCTATATCTTTGGCATGATATTGATTGGGTTTATCGCCTGGCGATCAACGAAAAACTTCGACGACTATATTCTGGGCGGTCGTAGCCTTGGGCCATTCGTGACGGCATTATCGGCGGGTGCGTCGGATATGAGCGGCTGGCTGTTAATGGGGTTGCCGGGCGCGGTTTTTCTTTCCGGGATTTCCGAAAGTTGGATCGCCATTGGCCTGACATTAGGCGCGTGGATCAACTGGAAGCTGGTGGCGGGGCGGTTGCGTGTGCATACCGAATACAACAATAACGCCTTAACATTGCCGGATTATTTCACCGGGCGCTTTGAAGATAAAAGCCGCATTTTGCGCATTATCTCCGCGCTGGTGATTTTGCTGTTCTTCACCATTTATTGCGCTTCGGGCATTGTGGCAGGCGCGCGTCTGTTTGAAAGTACCTTTGGCATGAGCTACGAAACGGCTCTGTGGGCGGGAGCTGCGGCGACGATCCTTTACACCTTTATTGGCGGTTTCCTCGCGGTGAGCTGGACTGACACTGTACAGGCCAGCCTGATGATTTTTGCCCTGATCCTGACGCCGGTTATCGTCATTATCAGTGTCGGTGGCTTTGGTGACTCGCTGGAAGTGATCAAACAAAAGAGCATCGAAAACGTTGATATGCTCAAAGGGCTGAACTTTGTCGCCATTATCTCACTGATGGGTTGGGGGCTGGGTTACTTCGGGCAGCCGCACATCCTGGCGCGTTTTATGGCGGCAGACTCTCACCACAGCATTGTCCATGCGCGTCGTATCAGTATGACCTGGATGATCCTCTGCCTGGCAGGGGCGGTAGCTGTCGGCTTCTTTGGTATTGCTTACTTTAATGAGCACCCGGCGGTAGCAGGTGCGGTAAACCAGAATGCTGAGCGCGTGTTTATCGAACTGGCGCAAATTCTGTTTAACCCGTGGATTGCCGGGATTCTGCTGTCGGCAATTCTGGCGGCGGTAATGTCAACCTTAAGTTGCCAGCTGCTGGTGTGCTCCAGTGCGATTACCGAAGATTTATACAAAGCGTTTCTGCGTAAACAGGCCAGCCAGAAAGAGCTGGTGTGGGTAGGGCGAGTGATGGTGCTGGTGGTGGCGCTGGTGGCGATTGCGCTGGCGGCAAACCCGGAAAACCGTGTGCTGGGGCTAGTGAGCTATGCGTGGGCAGGCTTTGGCGCGGCGTTTGGTCCGGTGGTGCTGTTCTCGGTGATGTGGTCACGCATGACGCGCAACGGTGCGCTGGCGGGGATGATCATCGGGGCGCTGACGGTTATCGTCTGGAAACAGTTCGGCTGGCTGGGACTGTACGAAATTATTCCGGGCTTTATCTTCGGCAGTATTGGGATTGTAGTGTTTAGTTTGCTGGGTAAAGCGCCGTCAGCGGCGATGCAAAAACGCTTTGCCGAGGCCGATGCGCACTATCATTCGGCTCCGCCGTCACGGTTGCAGGAAAGCTAAGGGACTTAGCCTGCGGCGGTTTTGTTTGGCTTCAGCAGCGGGTTGCGCTCCCTTAATGTGCCTCGCCATATAAATTGAATGGTGCAGGGAGCGCGCAGGGGGCGGCCAATCGCCGCCGCCCCCTGCTGTCCCGGCCTTCGGGGAACGCTTCAGCGATTTTGACGCCACCAACACCCGAGCTGTTATTATGTTCCGGGCAAAAAGTTAGATTTGATAATCGCGGATGGACGAAATTGCTTGATACACCCGCTTATCAGTTTTACATGGAAGCTCTGATGCATTGAGTCTGGACAGTTTTGTCGGCTGGATACGGCGTTTACGCGGCATCCGGCAAGAACACATGGCTCGTTGTAAACAATCCCATCTTTGTACCTGGAATAATCGTTTATATCCCCTGGCATTACCTCTCTTTGTTTACATTTCAACATCATTTTATAAACATTCCGCTTATATTTTTCTTTACCGTAATGATAATCACTATCACTGCGATTTACTTTTCTTTGCATAGATTGACTCAGAAAAACGTTTAAGGGTGGGTGGCATGTTTGTTCCGTTTCTCATTATGTTGCGCGAAGGACTTGAAGCCGCGCTGATTGTCAGTTTGATTGCCAGCTATCTTAAGCGTACCCAGCGAGGCCGATGGATTGGTGTGATGTGGATTGGCGTGTTGCTTGCCGCTGCGTTGTGCCTGGGCTTGGGTATCTTCATTAACGAAACCACCGGCGAATTTCCGCAAAAAGAACAGGAACTGTTTGAAGGTATCGTGGCGGTGATCGCCGTGGTGATCCTTACCTGGATGGTTTTCTGGATGCGCAAAGTGTCGCGCAACGTCAAAGTGCAACTGGAACAGGCAGTCGATAGCGCATTGCAGCGTGGAAATCATCATGGCTGGGCGCTGGTGATGATGGTCTTTTTTGCCGTTGCAAGGGAAGGGCTGGAGTCGGTCTTTTTCCTGCTGGCGGCATTTCAACAAGATGTCGGGATCTGGCCGCCGCTGGGTGCAATGCTCGGTCTTGCTACTGCCGTGGTGCTAGGCTTCCTGCTCTACTGGGGCGGTATTCGCCTCAATCTTGGTGCATTTTTTAAATGGACCAGCCTGTTTATTCTCTTCGTCGCCGCAGGGCTGGCAGCTGGTGCCATTCGCGCATTTCATGAAGCCGGATTGTGGAACCACTTTCAGGAAATCGCCTTCGATATGAGTGCGGTGCTCTCAACTCACTCGCTGTTTGGCACGCTGATCGAAGGGATTTTTGGCTATCAGGAAGCGCCGAGCGTCAGCGAAGTCGCCGTCTGGTTTATTTATCTCATCCCGGCGCTGGTGGCATTTGCTCTGCCACCACGCGCAGGGGCGACAGCGTCTCGCTCCGCGTAACAAATACGACGCAAACTCTTGCTTAGTTACAACATACTTTAAAGGGATAGTCTCGTCATGACCATTAACTTCCGCCGTAACGCATTGCAGTTGAGCGTGGCTGCGCTGTTTTCTTCTGCTTTTATGGCTAACGCCGCTGATGTGCCGCAGGTCAAAGTGACCGTGACGGATAAGCAGTGCGAACCGATGACCATTACGGTTAACGCCGGGAAAACACAGTTCATTATTCAGAACCACAGCCAGAAGGCGCTGGAGTGGGAGATCCTCAAAGGCGTGATGGTGGTGGAAGAGCGGGAAAATATCGCCCCTGGCTTTAGCCAGAAAATGACGGCGAATTTACAGCCTGGCGAATACGATATGACCTGCGGTCTGCTGACTAACCCGAAAGGGAAGTTGATCGTCAAAGGTGAGGCAACGGCGGATGCGGCGCAAAGTGATGCGCTGTTAAGTCTTGGTGGTGCAATTACTGCATATAAAGCGTATGTCATGGCGGAAACCACGCAGCTGGTGACCGACACCAAAGCCTTTACCGACGCGATTAAAGCAGGCGATATCGAAAAAGCGAAAGCACTGTATGCACCGACGCGCCAGCACTATGAGCGCATTGAACCGATTGCTGAACTGTTCTCCGATCTGGATGGCAGCATTGACGCCCGTGAAGATGATTACGAGCAAAAAGCCGCTGATCCGAAATTCACCGGTTTCCACCGTCTGGAAAAAGCATTGTTTGGCGACAACACCACCAACGGAATGGATCAGTACGCTGATCAGCTTTATACCGATGTGGTCGATTTGCAAAAACGCATCAGTGAACTGGCTTTTCCTCCTTCAAAAGTGGTCGGCGGTGCAGCCGGACTGATTGAGGAAGTGGCAGCCAGCAAAATCAGCGGTGAAGAAGATCGCTACAGCCACACCGATCTGTGGGATTTCCAGGCTAACGTTGAAGGCTCGCAGAAAATTGTCGATCTGCTGCGTCCACAACTGCAAAAAGCCAACCCGGAACTGTTGGCAAAAGTCGATGCCAACTTTAAAAAGGTCGATACCATTCTGGCGAAATACCGTACTAAAGACGGTTTTGAAACCTACGACAAATTGACCGATGCCGACCGGAATGCACTGAAAGGACCGATTACTGCGCTGGCGGAAGATCTGGCGCAACTTCGCGGTGTGCTGGGACTGGATTAAGCGTTATGCAGTATAAAGATGAAAACGGCGTGAATGAACCGTCACGCCGACGTTTACTGAAAGGGATAGGTGCACTGGCGCTGGCGGGAAGTTGTCCGGTCGCTCATGCACAAAAAACGCAAAGTGCGCCGGGTACGCTTTCACCGGATGCACGCAATGAGAAACAGCCGTTTTATGGTGAGCATCAGGCAGGGATCCTGACGCCACAACAGGCCGCAATGATGCTGGTGACGTTTGATGTGCTTGCCAGCGATAAAGCCGATCTTGAGCGGTTGTTTCGCTTGTTGACTCAGCGTTTTGCTTTTCTGACTCAGGGCGGAGCAGCACCAGAAACGCCAAATCCGCGCCTGCCACCACTCGATTCCGGCATTCTTGGCGGCTACATTGCGCCCGATAATCTCACCATCACGTTATCGGTGGGTCACTCATTGTTTGATGAGCGCTTTGGCCTTGCGCCACAGATGCCAAAAAAGCTGCAGAAGATGACGCGTTTCCCCAACGACTCGCTGGATGCGGCGTTATGTCATGGTGATGTGTTGCTACAGATTTGCGCCAACACCCAGGACACGGTTATCCATGCGCTGCGCGATATCATCAAACACACGCCGGATTTGCTCAGTGTGCGCTGGAAGCGGGAAGGGTTTATTTCCGATCACGCGGCGCGTAGTAAAGGCAAAGAGACGCCGATTAATTTGCTGGGTTTCAAAGACGGCACTGCCAATCCCGATAGCCAGAATGATAAGTTGATGCAAAAAGTGGTGTGGGTAACGGCAGATCAGCAGGAGCCTGCGTGGACAATCGGTGGCAGCTATCAGGCAGTACGCTTGATTCAGTTTCGGGTGGAATTTTGGGACAGAACTCCGCTGAAAGAACAGCAGACGATTTTTGGCCGTGATAAGCAAACCGGTGCGCCGCTGGGAATGCAGCATGAGCATGATGTTCCCGATTACGCCAGCGATCCGGAAGGGAAGGTTATTGCGCTGGACAGCCATATCCGGCTGGCGAATCCCCGCACGGCGGAGAGTGAGTCCAGCCTGATGCTGCGTCGTGGCTACAGTTATTCACTGGGCGTCACCAACTCCGGGCAACTGGATATGGGGCTACTGTTTGTCTGTTACCAACACGATCTGGAAAAAGGCTTCCTGACAGTACAAAAAAGGCTCAATGGCGAAGCACTGGAGGAATACGTTAAACCTATCGGCGGCGGTTATTTTTTTGCGCTGCCGGGAGTGAAGGACGTGAACGATTATCTCGGAAGCGCGTTATTGCGGGTTTAATGTTTTTAGGCGGATAAGGCATTTGTGCGCAGATGCCTGATGCGACGCTTGCGCGTCTTATCATGCCTACAATCAGTGCGGGTTTGGTAGGCTGGATAAGGCGTTCACGCCGCATCCGGCGATCGTGCACTGATGCCTGATGCAAATCCTGCTGAAAGCACACAGCTTTTTTCATCACTGTCATCACTCTGTCATCTTTCCAGTAGAAACTAATGTCACTGAAATGGTGTTTTATAGTTAAATATAAGTAAATATGTTGTTGCAATAAATGCGAGATCTGTTGTACTTATTAAGTAGCAGCGGAAGTTCCCGGCAGTGATAGTCAGTCACTATGGAGATCGCGGATGGTAACGTCCTGTACTGGACATGTTTTAGATAATCAACGCGCCACCACTCGCGGAGTTTTCTCCTCCGGTAGTCATCTCGTCACTTTGCATTTTCAACCTCATCCTTTCTTTTCATGTGTTACCGACTCCGTAAACGGTGCGCGTAGCCGTTTTTCGGCATTTTATCCAAAAGCAAACTATGGCTTACAAGGAAGCCAACCCTCTGATGTTCGTGCGCATAATCGCGCTGCCAACGGCGCGTGTGATGAATACAAACAACTCAAGGTGCTCTCCATGGGAAGACAAAAAGCAGTGATCAAAGCTCGTCGCGAGGCAAAACGTGTGCTGAGACGGGATTCGCGCAGCCATAAGCAGCGTGAAGAAGAATCGGTCACCTCGCTTGTGCAGATGGGCGGCGTAGAAGCCATTGGTATGGCCCGCGACAGTCGCGATACTTCGCCCATCCTCGCGCGAAATGAAGCGCAATTGCACTATCTGAAGGCTATTGAGAGTAAGCAGCTGATATTCGCCACGGGCGAAGCCGGGTGCGGAAAAACCTGGATCAGCGCAGCAAAAGCGGCAGAGGCCCTGATACATAAGGATGTCGACAGGATTATCGTCACCCGTCCAGTTCTGCAAGCCGATGAAGATCTTGGCTTCTTACCTGGAGATATCGCAGAAAAGTTTGCTCCCTATTTTCGCCCGGTCTACGACGTGCTGGTCCGGCGCTTAGGGGCTTCCTTTATGCAGTACTGCCTGCGACCGGAAATAGGGAAGGTGGAAATTGCGCCGTTCGCCTATATGCGTGGACGTACCTTTGAAAATGCAGTCGTCATTCTTGACGAGGCGCAGAATGTGACTGCCGCGCAAATGAAAATGTTTTTAACCCGCCTCGGGGAGAACGTGACGGTTATCGTCAACGGTGATATCACGCAATGCGATTTGCCTCGCGGCGTGTGCTCCGGATTAAGTGACGCGCTGGAACGTTTCGAAGAAGATGAAATGGTTGGGATCGTCCGGTTCGGTAAAGAGGACTGCGTACGTTCGGCACTTTGCCAACGTACGCTGCATGCCTACAGTTAAGTGTATTATCGGTGCAGAGCCCGGGCGAACCGGGCTTTGTTTTGGGTGTTTATGCCCGGACTAGCGCTTTTTCTGAAACAACCATTTTTATTTGCCCCTGGCTGGTGAAGTGTACGCTCATCCTGTGGCTTTTTTGTAGTTGCTGATAGAGCTCATCAGGTATTGCTAAGCTCTCTGCATATTCTTGCGGCGTATATTGGTAGGCTGCATGATGCTGCTGTTTTTGAAAACGCAGCTTATTGTACAGCGCCCAGACAATTAACACGACGGCATTCGCCACTGCCAGCAAAAAATAGAACTGAAGTCGGCTTCTGGCCTCGCTTTGCCAGTAATAACCCGTCAGCAGATCCATGGCGAATAAGAATATGAACAAAGCAAATAATGTCCACAAGATGGTTGTGGCAACATAATCAACCAGTAAACGTACTGGTGATTGTCGGGTCGTAATAATTAAATTGTTCATATTAACCTCTCAGAATCCCGCGATCAGGACTTACCCAACGGGCGCGTTGCTTTTTAGGCATCAACATGACTCGTGTAAATGATACCAATGTCGTTGCCAGGCTCAGCATCCAGAAAATAACCGGGAACCAAATAATCCAGAAAAGCGATGAAGTCAGATTATGCTCATAGCGATTCTCGATCATCAGGCTGACAATAAATTGCAGTAAACATAACGTACACAATAATATTCCGGCAGTATGTGTCGCAGCGATATGTGTCAATTCAATATTTAACGGTACACCGGCAAGTTGGACTGCGTAAATAATGAAACCGACCAGGCAGGTGAAGGCCCATATTGTCGTCAGGCAGTATTCAAAAAACAGCGGCCACATTCGAAAGTTTTCTTTGCGCCACAACCTTGTCATATTTTTGAGGAATACTTCTGCACCGCCCTGAGCCCAGCGCAGGCGCTGTTTCCACAGCCCTTTTAACGTTTCAGGCATTAATATCCAGCACAGCGCCCGTGGCTCGTAAAAAATCGTCCACTGATTCAACTGCAGCTTCCAGCTAATATCAATATCTTCGGTGATCATATCGTCACTCCAGTAACCCACTTCTGCCAGGGCGCTGCGACGAAATGCGGCAATAACACCGGAAACGGTAAATACGTTTCCATAGATACGCTGGGTTCGCTTGATCAAACCAATAATTGAGGAATACTCGCCAACCTGAATTTTACCCACCAGGGTAGAACGTGTTCGAATACGAGGATTACCGGTTACGGCACCCACACGCGGGTTGTACAACATCGGTTCCACAATATATGCCGCCGCATCGCGGTCTAATAACGCATCGCCATCAATGCACACCAGATATTCACTTTTCGCCGCGGCAGCTCCGGTTTTAAGCGCAATGGCTTTCCCCTGGTTTTGCGCCAGATGAATGACCCGCAAATGGGGAATTTGTGCAGCCATGCGATCCAGGATGGCACGGGTTTTATCTGTTGAACCGTCATTTACGGCAATAACTTCAATGTTCTCATAACGCTGTGCTAAAGCGGCGTGTATGGTTTCCTCAACGTTTTTCTCCTCATTAAAACAGGGAATGATAATGGAGATAGACGGATTATCTTTCAACTGGGGAGCTGGTGCGTTTTCTCCCCACGGCCAGTGGCGTTCACGATAGACCCAGAAATAGACGCCGCCAACAATCCACATAATGGACATAAAAAACGGCCAGAAGAAAACGAACCTCATCATCAGTTCACCAGAGTGAAAGTACGCTACGCATAGGGGTATGCATAACACCAGACATAATATAAAAAACGATACGATGCGATTAATCATTTTTCGGATACCAGGCTGTTGAAAACTCAGGACGAATAAGGTCTATTTCAGGTTGGTTATGCAGAAAATTGTCGGGATAATAACCATAGTTTTTCACTCCATTCAGTTGTAATAGGCTCATCCAGTGAGCGAGTTGTTGCGAAGAAATAGCCTGATGCTGACCATTTTTCTGCCAGTTTTGTGCCTGTAATTCTAAAATAGATTTGTCTTTAGCCTGAGGGATGTTTTTAATTTGATTGGTCAATTGTATTAACCATTGGTCAGCCGATTTTTCTGCGACACCTTCCAGATAAGGCATAGCCGGTGATGCTGCCAACTTACTGATTTAGTGTATGATGGTGTTTTTGAGGTGCTCCAGTGGCTTCTGTTTCTATC
>ENA-OQIQ01001035-OQIQ01001035.1-human-gut-metagenome-genome-assembly--contig:-NODE-1035-length-12161-cov-4.423701_pt1 | contig 12161 bp, 10 predicted proteins | sample MGYA00242584_ERZ504749 | MGnify/ENA primary metagenome ERZ504749 (study PRJEB26092, sample SAMD00036436) | human gut metagenome | host: Homo sapiens | study: EMG produced TPA metagenomics assembly of...
ATACAAAGGTAACTTCAGCTTGACTATTTACATTCTCTTGGGCGTGATTTTTTATCTCATGGGTATTTCATTGTGTTTATAATATGTTTAGATCCAATCATTCTTCGTCTTCTCCCGAAGGTTGAAATTCGGCAACAGGTGTCTCAAAAGTCTGATGACACTGCTGGCAAGTATATTCCCAATGATTGTCCCCCGGAGGCGCCGCTGCCAGCATGGAAAGTACAGCTGCGCCAACAGCACGCAGTTTGTGTCCTTTTCTCAATACGAATTTAATATCGGACGAACCGCAATAAGGACAGAGCGTCAGTTCTTCGGGCCAGCTTTGGTTCTGCCTCAGCACCTGAACGGCTTTCTCATAATCTTCATCCGCTACCAGGATATCCACTCCCGCAATACTGCTCACGCAACTTTTATACAAAGTAGAAAAGTTCTCATTATGCAGAATAGATTCAATGCCCTCATTCTCCAGCGCCCCTTGAAGGATATGCGCCTTCATCGCGTCATTACAGGTAATCAATTTTACGGTTTTCATACTTAACCAGATTTTATTATTCCCACAAAAATAGAACATAAAATTGAAATGTGAAACTATTTTCCATTAACTTTGCAGTCGCTAAACTACAAATAACATGAAAAGACTACTGTCGCTTCTGCTGTTTTGCAACATAACCATATCCTTCCTTCTGGCACAGCCTGTCCACCAAGTGAAGGGAACAGTCATTGATAAATCCAGCCGTCAGCCATTGGAATTTATCAATGTAATGATTGTCGGACTCAATAAAGGCGGAGTGACGAATGCCGAAGGTAAGTTCTCGATCGGGCAAGTACCGCCCGGCATCTATCGCCTGCAAGCGTCCGCTATCGGATACAAAACTGTCACTACCCCCGAATACATACTTTCGACCAGAGACCTACATATACAAATAGAGATGGAAGAGAATCAGACGGAACTGGAAGGAGTGACCGTCACCGCCTCCCCTTTCCGCCGGGACATTGAAAGTCCGGTCAGCCTGCGCATCATCGGACTGCAGGAAATAGAAAAAAGTCCGGGAGCCAACCGGGACATCTCATGCATCGTACAGTCTTATCCGGGAGTTGCCTTCTCACCGATAGGATACCGTAACGACCTGATCGTACGCGGCGGATCGCCTTCCGAAAACCGCTTTTACCTGGACGGAGTAGAGATCCCTAATATCAACCATTTCAGCACACAGGGAGCATCGGGCGGTCCGGTAGGTATCCTTAATGCCGACCTGATACGGGAAGTGAACTTCTATACCGGAGCCTTCCCGACAGACAAAGGAAATGCGCTCAGTTCCGTGCTCGACTTCAAATTGCGCGACGGGGACATGGAACGCAATTCCCTGAAAGCTACTCTCGGAGCTTCCGAAGTCTCCCTTGCCTCCAACGGACATTTGGGCAAAAAGACTTCCTATCTGGTTTCCGTCCGTCAGTCCTACCTGCAATTCTTGTTTGATATGCTCGGGCTGCCCTTTCTGCCGACTTTTACGGATGCGCAATTCAAGCTGAAAACAAGGTTTGACGCCCGGAATGAATTGACTGTACTAGGGCTGGGCGGTATTGATAAGATGAAGCTAAACACCAAAGCCGACGATGAAGACAACGAATACATCCTCAGTTACCTGCCTAAGATTCAGCAGGAGACGTTCACTCTAGGTGCCGTATACCGGCACTATGCGGGGGCACACGTGCAGTCAGTCGTTGCCAGTCACAGTTATCTGAACAACCGGAACACCAAATATCAGCAGAACGACGAAAGCGATCCGGAGCATCTGATGCTCCGCCTCCGTTCTACGGAACAAAATACTCAGCTCCGTCTTGAGAACAGTTCGTCTTTCCGCAACTGGAAAGTCACAGTCGGAACCAGTCTGGACTATAGCCAGTATAGCAACACCACCTTTCAGAAGGTATACACCGACCGTGCGCAGACGTTCGACTACCATACCTATCTGGGCATCATGCGTTGGGGACTTTTCGGAACAGTCAATTACACCTCCATAGACGAGCGTTTTACGGCTTCTCTGGGACTGCGTGCCGATGCCAACAACTACTCGGCAGCCATGAAAGACCTGTCCGACCAGCTCTCTCCCCGCCTGTCACTCTCCTATCAACTGACGGAGCACTGGTCGCTGAGCGGAAACGCAGGACTCTATTATCAACTGCCTCCCTACACCGCTCTCGGCTTTAAAAACAATAACGGACTCTATGCCAACAAGTATGCGCTCCGCTATATGCAAGTCAGCCAGGGTAGCGTAGGACTGAACTGGAGAAAGGGCGATACCTTCGAAGTATCCGTCGAAGGATTCTATAAAGATTATGACAAAATTCCTCTTTCCGTAGCCGACGGCATTCCGTTGACCTGCAAAGGAAACGATTACGGAGTGATTGGCAATGAGCTGCTTACTTCCACCGCACAGGGACGGTCTTACGGAGCAGAGCTTCTCCTTAAATGGCTGGTCGCCAAGAAACTGAATCTCGCCTCATCTTTCACGCTCTTTAAAAGCGAATATCGTACTGATAAGGAAAGCGAGTACATCGCTTCCGCATGGGACAACCGCTTTATTTTCAACTTGCGGGGAACTTACAATCTCCCCCGGCACTGGAGCGTCGGAATGAAAGTCAGCTGTATAGGCGGTGCCCCCTATACTCCTTATGATGCCGACAAGTCATCTCTGGTAACAGCCTGGAATGCACAGGGAAAACCGTATTACGACTATACCCGATACAATGAAGAACGACTCCCGGCCTTCACTCAGGTAGATATCCGCATAGACAAAACATTCTATCTGAAGCGCTGTATGCTGGGTTTCTACATCGATCTGCAGAATATCGCGGGCAGCAAGCTGAAACAGGCAGATGTATTAATGAGCACCGGAGTAATCAAGAATCCGGACGCACCGATAGCCGAACAACGGTATGTCATGAAGTCGCTCAAGCAAGAAAGCGGTACACTGCTGCCGACTTTGGGAATCACGTTTGAATACTAACACTATATTATATAATAACAAACTAAAAATTCACTATGATGAAAAAACAAATTGCATTAGTAGCCCTGTTATTTTTGGGCATGAGTTGTTTTAACGCTTCAGCACAATTCAAGAAATTCAATTTAGGCAAAGCTATTCAAGCAGGAAAAGATGCCGCACAAGCAATCTCTCTATCTGACGCCGACATTGCTGCTATGAGCAAGGAGTATATGGAATGGATGGACAAGCATAACCCACTGACCAAACCGGACAGCGAATACGGAAAACGCCTGGAAAGACTGACCGGAAACATCAAAGAAGTAGATGGTATGAAAGTTAACTTTGGCGTATATGAAGTAGTGGACGTTAACGCTTTCGCCTGTGGTGACGGCAGCGTGCGTATCTGTGCCGGACTGATGGACGTCATGACTGACGAAGAAGTAATGGCAGTAATCGGTCATGAGATCGGTCATGTCATCCATACCGACTCTAAAGACGCAATGAAGAATGCATATTTCCGTTCGGCTGTAAAGAATGCGGCAGGAGCAGCCAGCAGCCAGGTCGCCAAACTGACTGACTCTGAACTGGGAGCAATGGCAGAAGCACTTGCCGGCGCACAATACTCACAGAAACAAGAGTACGAAGCAGATGCCTACGGCGTAGAGTTCTGCGTAAAAAACAACATCGACCCTTATGGTATGTACAAATCACTGAATAAGCTTCTCGAATTGTCCAATGGGGCTCCCGCATCTTCCTACATGCAGAGAATGTTTTCTTCACACCCCGACACTGCCAAACGTGTAGCCCGTGCTAAAGAACTGGCTGATAAATACAAACAATAAAAAAGACTCAAGATCAGAAATTACAAAAGAACATATTCCGAGAGCATTTACTTTGCAACCTCGGAATATGTTCTTTTGTTCTTAAGCCCCCTCATTTCAAAGAATACATCACCATTCCGCACCAATTGTTTATTAAAAAATCATTAATATACAGCACATATTTGCATGATGTCGTGATTTCATTTAATTTCACGGCAATAATCATTTAAATCCATTTATGGAATTTCTTATCATACTTCTCTTACTTGTACTGAATGGCATCTTTGCCATGTACGAAATTGCGCTGGTATCATCCAGCAAAGCACGTCTCGAAACTCTCGCCGGAAAAGGCAACAAATCTGCACGTGGAGTACTGAAACAACTGGAAGAACCCGAAAAGTTCTTGTCCACCATTCAAATCGGTATTACCCTGATCGGTATCGTATCCGGTGCCTATGGTGGTGTCGCTATCGCAGACGACCTTGTTCCGCTCTTCTCCCTCATACCGGGAGCGGAAGCCTATGCACGTAATCTGGCCATGATCACCACTGTGGTAATCATCACCTATCTCTCTCTTATCATCGGAGAGCTGGTTCCCAAGTCCATTGCCCTCAGCAATCCGGAACGGTACGCAACCTTGTTCAGCCCGATTATGATTTTATTGACGAAAGTATCCTATCCGTTCGTCTGGTTTCTCAGTATCTCCCCCCGCCTGCTGAACAGAATCATCGGCGTAAAGAACGAAGAACGCCCGATGACACAGGAAGAGATCAAAATGATTCTCCACCAAAGCTCCGAACAGGGAGTGATCGACAAGGAAGAGACGGAAATGCTGCGTGATGTGTTCCGCTTCTCGGACAAACGTGCCAATGAACTGATGACGCACCGCAGAGACCTTGTCATCTTCCATCCCGACGATACGAAAGACAAGGTGATGAAGACAATCGAAGAAGAGCACTACAGCAAATATCTGTTGGTGGACGAGCGGAAAGACGAGATTATCGGTGTGGTATCCGTAAAGGATATTATTCTGATGGTAGGCAATAAAAAAGAGTTCAATCTGCGCGAAATAGCCCGTCCGGCTCTGTTTATCCCCGAAAGTTTATATGCAAATAAAATTTTAGAGCTGTTCAAGAAGAACAAAAACAAGTTCGGAGTTGTTGTTAACGAGTATGGTAGTACAGAAGGTATCATTACCCTGCACGACCTTACCGAAAGCATCTTCGGAGACATCCTTGAAGAGGACGATACGGAAGAGGAAGATATCGTCAGAAGACAGGATGGTTCGATGCTGGTGGAGGCTTCGATGAACATCAAGGACTTTATGGAAGAGATGGGAATCCTATCTTATGAAGACCTGGAGGACGAAGACTTCACGACCCTCGGAGGATTGGCAATGTTCCTGCTGGGCGGTATCCCGAAAGCCGGAGATATCTTCACCTACAAGAACCTGCAATTCGAAGTAGTAGATATGGACCGCGGACGGGTAGACAAACTGCTGGTCATCAAACGGGACGAAGAAGAATAAAGAAAAAATAACCCGAGCAGTAAGCTCACTATATTTATATTAACTTAAAGCACTTAACGATGAAAAAAGTAATTATGTTAGCAGCAGTCGTAGCTGCTTTGGCATCTTGCCAGTCAAAAGCCAACAAAGCCGCAGAGGCAGAAGCAGACAGTCTTTCTATAGAAATGGCTCCGATCACAGAAGTGACCGAAGTTTATGAAGGTACACTCCCTGCTGCCGACGGTCCGGGTATCGACTACGTATTGACCCTGAACGCTGCAACTGACGGTGTAGATACCACGTATACACTGGATATGACTTACCTCGATGCAGAAGGTCAGGGTAAGAATAAAACCTTCTCTTCTAAAGGAAAACAACAGACTATCCAAAAAGTAGTGAACAAAAAACCTACCAAAGCTGTTAAGTTAACTCCGAATGATGGTGAGGCTCCAATGTATTTTGTGATTGTAAATGACACTACCCTGCGTTTGGTAAACGATAGCCTGCAGGAAGCTGTCAGCGATCTGAATTATGACATCATCAAGGTAAAGAAATAACAACCTAAATCCTAACCAGTAAAATCATCCTCGCTACAGCTATCTGTGGCGAGGATGATTTCGTTAAAAGGGAAGTCTGACACATCCCCCTTTTTATTTCTATCCCAATACTCCTTCTCCCTCCTGCAGGCGTTTCAGACGAAGCAATGCCTCTATATAATAATAGTCTGCATAGATAATAGAAGCGTCTATCTCCGAATGAGCCGGCCAATGGCCTGTGCTATGAAGCAGGAAAGCCGGATTACTTTTACCGCTCTGATAATTGTCGGAACTCAGGCTTGTCAGCATTTCGATAGCGGCATCCTTGTAGTGTTTGCCCTTCCCATTGGGGAGATAGGCAGACAGTTCGAGCAGTGCGGAAGCAACTACGGCAGCCGCCGAAGCATCACGCGGAACATCGGGTATGCCTGGAGCACTGAAATCCCAATAAGGTACTTTGTCTTCGGGCAAGCGTTCCAGATAGACATCAGCTACTTTCTGCACAAAGTCAAGGTATTTGGGATCTTTCGTTTCACGATAGACTACGGTGTAGCCATAAATAGCCCATGCTTGTCCACGTGCCCACATTGTGCTGTCCGCATATCCTTGATGAGTCACTCCTTTAATCAGGTTACCTGTAATAGTATCATATACTGCTACATGATATGAGGTATAGTCCGGACGGAACTGACACTTCATAGTCTTGTCGGCATGAGATACAGCGATGTCGTATAAGTAAGGATTCCCCCCGTTCTTTGCTGCCCAGAAAAGCATCTCAAGATTGATCATATTGTCCATGATGGTATTGTGGGGCCAGTTGCGGGGTTCTACTTCCCGCGGCAAGGACAGCATCGTGCCGACTACCGGATTAAACAAAGTAGCCAATGAATCGGCTGTGTCCAGAATCACTTGTTTGTAAGCGGGATTCTTGGTCAGGCGATATCCGTTGCCGTAGCTGCAAAAAACCAAAAAGCCCAGATCATGATCATAAGCCGGAATGCGGGAAAGGAACTCTAAGGATGCCGTAAACTTTTCGGCTTCTTCCAGTATATGCTTGTCTTGTGTATACTCATAATCATACCACAACACTCCCGGCCAGAAACCGGCACACCATTCTTCCTTCGTTGCTTTCCGACAGTTCCAATGATGTTCGTCTGCCATGACATTACGTGGCATCATTGTATAGTCTATACCCGAGTCTCCTTTCAGTTCTACCAGTGAACGTTGGGTCTGTTCCGCGCAATAATCCAGAGCTTTATTCACATCCAACGTACCGGAAGTCCGATGGGCACATGCACAAAAGCCTAGTACTACAACCAACCCTGCTACAATCTTCTTCATTTTTTCGTTCTATATCTTCGTGTTAGTTTCTTATTTTTTATTCTCACTTATTCTTTCTTATCATTTAGTTACCCGGAACCAGTCTACATCCGCCCATCCGCGATTTCCGTCATTAGGAGTGACGCAGAATAAACCGACTTTCGCTCCTATCCACTTTCCCTGCCGGGCAGTAAAAGGTTCTCCCGCTGCTGTATACTTCTTTCCATCGAGACTATAGGCAAAGGTGCAAACGGCTCCCTTGGCAACCTTTACCCGTAAGTAAACGGTCTTCCACTCATTATCAGCCACTCCCGGCATTTTCAGATATTCCACCGGAAAACTCGCCAGTTCCTTCACTTGTTCGGGGTGCTGTTGTTCCGCATCTTTGCATACGACTTGTTGCAGGATAAACTTGTCGCCGGCTTTACGGACAGACAAATAACTATAATCCCATCCCATTACTATCATTCCGGCTTGCTCTCCATCCTGCTTGGCGGTAAACGTCAGCTTGGTAGTAGCCGTAAACTCTTCAGCGGGAAACTTTTGCAGCAACAGATTAGGCACTTCCCAAAAGTTCACGAACTCTTTGGAAAGGCTGCCTGCATAGAGTCGGATATATCCCAGATCGGTCGTAAATCCGTAGGTATCCTGTTTGTTGGCATGCCACTGCCACTGTAATCCCAAGTGCCGTGTATCGAACTCGTCACTTTCCGGAGGAGTAGTTACCGGATACATCTTTCCGACATTCGGCTTTTTATAGGTGGTGACAGGTTCTCCGCAACCGTCTTTGTCTTTATCTACTCCGATCACAGGCCATTCATTCACCCATTTCATCGGATTGAGATGAATAACACGTCCGTAAGCCCCTTGATCCTGAAAGTGGACGAACCACGATTCTCCTGTATTTGTATCTACCCAGCCCCCCTGATGCGGACCGTTGATGGTGGTCTTCCCCTGCGCCATCACGATCTTTGATTCATAGGGACCATAGATATTCTTTGAACGAAGCACTAGCTGCCAACCGGTAGCTACTCCGCCTGCCGGAGCAAAAATATAATAGTAACCATTTCGTTTATAGAGCTTCGGTCCTTCTACCGTATGGTTCTTCCCGTCATTTCCATCGAACACCATTACCGGATCGGAGATCACTTCCGTTCCTTCCGCATTCAGTTCGCAAATAACCAGAATGCTGTTCACTCCGCTGCGGCTGCCGGCATAAGCATGTATCAGATATACTTTCCCGTCCTCGTCCCAAAGTGGCGTCGGGTCGATCATTCCTTTTCCAGCTTTCACCAATACGGGTTTGCTCCATGATCCTTTCGGATCTCTGGTCTTTATCATGTAGATTCCATAATCCGGATCGCCCCAATAAATATAAAACTCTCCCTTATGAAAGCGGATAGCAGGAGCCCATACACCTTTCCCATGCTGCGCTTTATCGAAAAACTCTTTGGGTTCCTGTACCGGCAACGCATAATTCACCAGCGACCAGTTTACCAGATCACGGGAATGAAGTATAGGAAGTCCCGGTATGCAATTAAAACTGGAAGCCGTCATATAGAAATCATCTCCTGCCGCACATACGTCCGGATCGGAATAGTCGGCATAAAGCACAGGGTTCTGATAAGTACCATTGCCTTTATCAGCCACCCAGGTCTGGGATATTTCCTGTGCACCCGCCCAAGTACAGCAAGCCATCATTCCTGCTAAAAACAGAATCTTTTTACGCATATTACCTTACTAATAATTTCATTCAAACATACTAATCGTTATTCCTAAAAACAGGTTCTTTTTACCTTATATTAAAACCAATCTTTCAAAAACTGAATCCTTTATCTCTTTTCAACAATCTTATTACTGACCTATTTGCTTATATATACGAAGGGGATCAGGTAAATACCTAATCCCCTCGCAAAAATATTCCAAAATGTATCGTCATTCCCGGTAATACATCAATGTGCCGAAACCTAACTGATCAAATCCACCGCTATTCGGTCCATAGTTTCCACCACCTCCGTCGGGGCGCATTTGCTCTGCCCACTTCCCGCTGTAAATGGAAGATATACCTTTTGCCTTGCAATATCCATAGAACAGTTCCCATGCCGGTCTTTTCGTTCCGCGCTGGTCTGTAGATATAGTTGTATTGGTATAAGACGGATTTGAATAGGAAGTATAGGGGAAAGAATTGGAATCATATACAAAATCATCACCAACTAATGTTCCTTTATTGAAGGCTTCATCTTTGATCAGATTGTACTTGCCTACATACTCAGCCATTGCTACTGCCCTATAATTATCAAAAGCAAACAGGTCCTCACCGATACTATAAGCCATCTGACAGAATGCCCCCATCAATGACACACACAATGTCGCATGCCCTTGGTCACGTCCCGACTCTTCACACTGTCCCAAAATCTCATCAGAATCCGGATCCTGATGCAAAAAAGGAACTGCATTTTTGATATTTCCAGCTTCTTTATATCTTCCTTCTTCATTCTTAAAATATACGATAGCTTGATTAATCAGCACATTATCATCACACAATATTCCAATGGAAAGAATAGATGTCATCTGAGCCAGATCCCAGTTTAGCCAGTAATGCATATTGCCCTGTCCGCCGTTATGATTCTTAAGGAACATATTGGAAACACTGTAAAACGTATCTTTCATCCAAGTCTTGAACTTCTCAAAATCATTCCTATCCCATCCGTTGTAATCTCTGAGCAATTCCGCCGCATTTGCCCACTGATGTGCCTGAATAGGTATCAAATATAAATTAGGGTCTGGAATATTATTAGTATAACCTTCCATTCTCAATATACCCTTGCAGTTCGTAGCCCATGCATTAAACAGTTTTACAGCAGCATCTGCAAATACGGTATTTCCCGACAACTGATAGCGGAGTGCCAGTTGGTAAGCAGCCGCAGCATCATACATACACGATGTGTAATTAGAGTAATCCGGATATTTACCCGACCAATTATTCTTATCCATTCGTTTCAAATATCCATCAAGCAAAGCACTCGTTTTTTCTGTATAAGAACTTTGCGCATAATCGCTTGCTTCCAGTTGAGCGTAGGCATCTTTCCAGGGCGATCGTGTCAGATTACTTTTTACGCGATCAATATCGGCCTGTGTATGAAGCATACAAGGATGCTTCAATGGCAAATAGTCTTTCTTAACCATATCTTCTTCAGGACTTTTCAAATCACTGAATTTACTGGTATCCCCATTGGGAATTTCACTACTGCAGGACATCATACCAAATGCTATCACAAAGCTAAAGAATAAGCTTATATATTTCGTTTTCATATTTCAGATTTATTTGTTATTTTCTTTTTCTACGTAAACTTTTAAATCTTCCAATGTCTTGAAAGTACGTACCCAATATACCTTATAAGAATAAGGTTGTACAGTAACGTCCGCTATCTTCAGCTGGAAAGTCGTCAACTTATCCGATGGAGCATCCGTTGGAAAATAGGGCTTAGCCTGCAAATCATAATATATAACCTGCGAATCTTCAGCCAAAACTCCGGTCGGATTGTTACCATAATCACCTTTGTTCGTATCCAACTTAAGACTTCCGTTACCCGGCACATCCATTCTAAAGGCAAGATAGCGGTAAGTTCCTATATTCAAGACAACCGGACGGTCATTAGAAGCCATCTTTAAGTCTGCCCTATATTTGCTGTTCGATTGCAGAGACATATTTACAGTCATACCTTCAGCATCAAAATTGACCGAAGCGGGCGTTTGTCCAAATCCCCATCCCAGTGCTTTCAGTTCATCCTGATTACGAACATAAGATAGTGACAATGAGACTACTCCTTCACCAACTACTTTGACAGCTATCGATGCTGATAGTCCGGACAATGGATCCTGAGCTATAATTTCGGCTTCACCTGCACCCACAGCAGTTACCAAGCCATCAGCATCCACTGTGGCAACTCTGTCATTGGTAGTACTCCAGCTTAATAATCCAACCGATGCATCAATTGGTTCCAAAAGACAATTTATCAGAGTCTTATCTCCTATCATCATATCATATCCCGGTTCACTTAATGTGATTTTATCAATAGGAATCACTTCTTTTACTGTTACTACAGCCGTAGCAGTCAATTGACTACCATCTTGACTTGAAACTGAAATATTAGCTGTTCCAGGCTTTTTCCCCGTTATCGTACCATCGTCCGCTACCGTTGCAACTTCTTCATTATCACTTTTCCAATCAAACACATTATATCCGTCTGAAGGAGTCACATTGACAATCACTTTCTTATTTGTTCCTTCAAACAGTTCCACGTTTTCAAGCTCTATAGCTGTAGCCACCGGCATTACTTGGACTTCTATTGTTTTGAGAGTCTCAAAGGCGGTACTCTGAGACAAATTAATATATGCTTTTCCGATCATCTTAGCCGTAACCCTGCCGTCCTGCGAAACAGACACCACATTTTCGTCCGATGATGTTAAAGTAATCTCCGGATTCGTCACATTCTCCGGAACCGGCTTATAATCTAAAACAAAATCCATTCCTACAGCTAAAGGTAGTGATGAACCTACATTTACCTCTATATCATTCATTAGTTGCGCCTCATTCATAGCATCACCATATTCCTTATCGCCACATGAAGCTACTGACAGTAATAAGCTTAGCATCCCAAGACCTACTGACATCCATTTTACTGATAAGAAAGCTATATGTTTCATATTTTTTCTTTTTTATTATTCATATTCCATTATTCTCCCCAACCCGGATTTTGTCCCAAAGTCGGATTTAACTGTAACTGATCAGAAGGCAATGGGTACAAGTAATTCTTATCCGCCCACTGACGCCCAGTCTCTACAACAACACATCCTTCATCATTCAAACTAAAGGTTGTATTCCAGGACTCATATTCAGTCCCCTTCCATTTAATTCCCAACATAGTCTGCGGCATCTCGTTCTCTGCTGTTTTCCAACGTTTCAAATCATCAATGCGAAATCCTTCAT
>ENA-OQIQ01001052-OQIQ01001052.1-human-gut-metagenome-genome-assembly--contig:-NODE-1052-length-11769-cov-2.858194_pt1 | contig 11769 bp, 11 predicted proteins | sample MGYA00242584_ERZ504749 | MGnify/ENA primary metagenome ERZ504749 (study PRJEB26092, sample SAMD00036436) | human gut metagenome | host: Homo sapiens | study: EMG produced TPA metagenomics assembly of...
TTCAAGACCGCTGATCAATCTCAGCAGGGTAGACTTTCCGCACCCGGAAGATCCTAGAAGAATCAGACGCTCCCCCTTCTGTATAGAAAGATCCAGCCCTTTTATGACCTCTGTTTTCCCAAATACTTTTTTAACATTTTTCAATTCAATGCTATACATAAATTCTCCCTTATCACTTAATTCCAGACTGGGCAAAAGTCCCGATAATGAATTTCTGGCATACTGCATATAATCCCAGCGGAAGAAGCATTGTCAGAGATGCCACGGCCATTGCCACAGGGATATCCGTCCCCCCTTCAGAGCTTACAAACATCTGAAGAGCCAGAGAAAGCGTATAATTTGCTTCACTTTTAATCATGATGGCCGGCCATACATAATCATTCCATGAATTAATAAAGAAAATAATGCCGATGGACAAAATTGCCGGACGTATAATGGGAACGACAATCGTCCGCAGCCTCATCCAATGAGACACATGATCCAGTTCGGCCACTTCCATTAACGAAGAAGGAATCCCTTTCATATACTGACGGAGCAGAAAAATCCCGGTTGCATCTGCCAGCTGGGGCAGCGCAACCCCATAGATATTGTCAATCAGGCCGGCCTTTGTCAATGTCATATAATTAGGGATCATAGTGACAGTAAAAGGAATGAAAATGGTACTGATTAAAAGAAAATACAGCGGCGTCTTCCAGCGGAAACGGAAAAACACAAAGGCATAGGCGGCAAAGAGCGCCGTAACCAATTTGAAAAGTGTTACTATAGACGCAATAATGAAAGTATTTGATAAAATCTGCACAAAATGGATCGTCGTAAAAACCCGTTCATAGGCAGAAAACGTCGGTGCTGCTGGAATAAGCGCTGAAGATGAATAAGCTTCTTCCATAGTTTTAAAAGAAGTGGATACTGCAAAAAGCAGGGGATAAATCAAAAGCAGCACCAGAATGATAAAGAGGATGTGCCATTTGGCTTCTGAAAAATCAATTTTCATAGTATACCCCTTTTTCTACATATTTGAACTCCAGATACAGCAGAACCAGAAAAATTAACATTGTTACAATGGCCAGGGCCGCTGACATGCCTGTTTCATAAAAAGAAAATGCATATTCATACCCCTGATAAATAATATTGGAGCTCGCATCATTGGGACCGCCCTGCGTCAAGACTTTAATCGGCGTAAACACATACTGCAGTCCCTGCACGATCGTCATAATCAGAATATACACAGCAGTTGATGATGTCAGCGGCACCACAATCTGTGTAAATATTTTCCGGCTGGGCGTCTTCTCAAGACGGGCCGCCTCAATCAGTTCTTCCGGGACCCCATTCATGCCTGACAGAAGAATCAGAAAATTATACCCGAAGGCTTTATATACAGCGACCAGGCTGATAACTAGGATCACCAGGCCCGGAGTTTTGGACCATGCGGGAAGAGAAAATCCGGCGGCTTCCGCCAATCCGCCAACGGGACCCGAAACCGGATTAAAAATCCACTGGAACAAAATGGCGCCTACCACCAATGCGATCAACGAGGAAGAAAATAACAGCGCTTTATAGACATGCTTTCCCCTTCTCATCTGGAACGTATTGATAAATGCCAGTACATAAGGAACCAAAAAATTTAAAAGTACCAAAATAACAATATAAAGCAATGTATTCTCTGCAATTTTTAAAGATACAGGATCCGTCAGCAGACGAATATAATTATCCGCTGCCACAAACTTCATATTCGGTGATACCATATTCCATTTGAACAGACTTAAATACAAAGTATAAGCCAGGGGATAAAACATAAAAAGAAGAAATACGGCAAATGCCGGAAGAATAAAAAGAAAGGCAAGTTTTCTTTCCTGCTTTTCACACATCGTCAGGCCTTTTTGATTGGACATTTATACAATCCCTCCGGGAACACAGAAAAAGACTGCGCACTCAGGCAGTCTTTTCTGCTTCAGCATTAAATGAAAATTTTACTTCAGCAGCTTATTCAGCTCATCCTGTGCATTTTTCAGCACCTCTGACGGAGAATCTCCGCTCAGGATTTTGTCCCGGACATCGGCAAACATCTTTTCCGCCTTGACGCCCACATCTCCAGGGAAAGAAACCCAGGAACTCAAATTCGGCATTTCATCAAAAGCCACCTTCAAAGCCGGTGTTTTTGCAATGGCTTCCTTCAGTGCCGGTTCTTCTGCCACATCTTGGCGGGGCGGAAGATATCCTGTATTAATAGTCCACTGTGCGAGATATTTGGGCTGCATGATAAATTTAATAAATTCCCATGCTGCCTGCTGTTCTTCCGGTGACTGGGCAGTGACTGCCAGGAAATTCCCGCCTGCCGGAATACTGACCTTTTTACCGGGGAATCCAGGATACGGCGCTGCCATGACAGGAAACTTGGAGGACTGCATCACCGTTCCTATTTTGGCACTGGTACCTGCCAGAATACCTACTTTTCCGCTGTAGAAAGAAGCAATGCCTTCATCAGCCGCAATATGAAGGGCCGACTGATCTTTCAATACCATATCCGCATAAACCTGATACGCATCGGCAGCCTCCTTAGAGGCAAATGCAGCTTTGCTGTCTTTATCCAGAATAACGGCTCCATTCGATGTCAGCAGCCCCTGTGTCGCCCAATTATCCTGATATTCCTGCATATAAAATCCGTAATTGCCCGTCTTATCATGAATGGCCTTTGCATCTGCCCGCACGTCTTCCCATGTTTTAGGCGGATTCAGAGGATCCAGTCCTGCCGATTTAAACAATTCCGGATTATAGAACAGAATGGGCGCACTAATTGAAAATGGGACTCCCACCTGCTGATCTCCTGCTTTGGCCAGTCCCAAAACATTAGGAAGAAAATTTTTCTCAAGAAAATCTTTATCTGAAGAAGAAGTCTTTTCCAATTCTGACGGAGATGTATATTTAAAGTTTTCCTTAAAATAATCAAGATAGTTATATCCGATCATGGCAATGGATGGTGCCTTTCCGGCTGCCGCATCTGCCTGCAGATTCTTCATCAGTCCCGGATACATGTCAGGGTTATAAACTTCCTTGACAATAATCTTATCCTGTGACTGGTTAAAATCATCCACCATCTGCTTAATAACAGGTGCTCCAAAATTTTTTGTATACACATGCCAGAAAGTTACTACCGTCTTCCCGTTTTCCTTAACCGGTGCCGTTGATGACTGGCTGTTCCCGCAGCCGGCCGCCGCCATAACAAAGACAGCCATCATCAGCACATATAACCATTTGAATCTTTTCAATTGTCATCCCTCTTTCATGATTGTTTTCAAACCACAGAAAGCTCTCACCAGACCGCGGTTATTCCCGGACCGTAGAATGCATTCCTTCTTCCGATGAAACAATGCGTTTCACTCACTTCAAGTATTATATCATAACATTTGTGAATAAAAAGATTAAAATTAGTTCATTCTTTTACCACCCGGACTATACCGGTTCCAAGGAACGCCATAAAGAATATTTGTATGCTTGTCCCTCTGTCTGAAATCTTGTATAACCCCATGTACTTCCAGCTTTCCCTGCTATTTTTCCATCCCTGCTGTACAAAATTTCTTCATCCACGGGTGTCTCTCTTTTGCGCATTCATTGAGTTTCACAAAAGCCTCCGGTTTCTAAAATCCGCAACAGCTGATTTGTGCTTTTTCAGACTGATTTAATTGAAACCCGCAGAACCTGAAAATACTGCCTCCTGTTATAATAAAAGATAGATAGATAAAGGAGGTTTTATAATGAAAAAAACAGGATATATCTTTCTGGCGGTATTTCTTTCTGTAATCGAATTCTACCCTGCCCAGCCGCTCTCAGCAGCAGAAATGCACATGGAAATGCACAATTTCACAACCGTGGATTCACTAGCGCCTGCTGTTCATCCCCGATATCCAGTAGGAACAGCAATTATTGTCAAAGCCGATCACATGTCCGGCATGAAAAATGCAAAGGGAACTGTATCAGGTGTTTTTGATACGCCTCTGTATGCCGTTGACTATGTCAACAGCCATGGAGAAGCTGTAAGCAATCACAAATGGGTTATCCAGCAGGAAATACAGGATTCCGGATCCCGCTCATATCAGTTGGGTGATCAAGTAACTCTGCTCCCGGGCCACATGAGCGGCCTTGGCGGAAGCGGTGTTCATGCACGCATTGTACAAATCGTAAAGGGACCGGCATATATGATTGATTATCAGCCCACCGACGGTACCTCCCCTGTTATTCATCATCAATGGGTAACACAAAATGAACTGCAGCCGCGATAACGGTTCTTCATGAAAATTCTGCATAAAAAAACATCGGAATATTCCGATGTTTTTTTGATTGGCGGAGCGGGAGGGATTCGAACCCTCGCACCGGTCACCCAGTCTAACGATTTAGCAAACCGTCCTCTTCAGCCGCTTGAGTACCGCTCCATAATGAAAATTGATTTTGCCTTAGGAAACAAATGCCTGCCTCCTAAAGTCGGCATAAAATCAGGTGTTGTGGTGACCTGTGGGGGATTCGAACCCCCGAACCCGCCGTGAAAGGGCGGTGTCTTAACCGCTTGACGAACAGGCCATGGCTCCTTGAGTAGGACTCGAACCTACGACCGATCGGTTAACAGCCGATTGCTCTACCAACTGAGCTATCAAGGAATATATGGTTTCATCCTTTCGGATGTGACCGACAGATGGAGCGGAAAACGGGACTCGAACCCGCGACCCCCACCTTGGCAAGGTGATGCTCTACCACTGAGCTACTTCCGCATGTCAGTAATAATACTTTATCATTTACTGAAATAATTGTCAAGCACTTTTTTCACTTCTCTCTGGCCTTCAGAAGCACATCCGTGCCGCAATCACATGTAATAAAGTACCATATTTTGGAAAATCTGTCAATACATACTTCATTTTTTTGCCTAATTTTATGACTCTACCCCAAATATTTTGACCGAACTGTCAAATATAGATCTTTTCCTGTCGGTAAAATAACCGATATATACGGCCACGGTATTATCTCCGTCCGGCTCTGTACTGCTGTCTGTACCATATGCGGTTTTCTCAGGAAGAAAACGTGAATCCATAGGAAGAAAGCCTGCCGCAAGTCCCTCCAGGACGGCAGCGGCAAACGGGTCTATCAATTCAGAAGCGACCGGGTGACTCTCTGTCGTTCCATTCCTTTTCAGCGTGCATTCTGTACAGCGCCCCTTTTCAGAATCAGTCTCTGCCAAATCAATAGGACAGGCATATACTCTGTCTGCGTCGAGATAGGAAAGTGCTGCCAAAAAAGCGTACAGAGAAATCAGATCCTCCCGGATCACGCCGCACCGTCCAAAATCAACAATATCCGCAGGAATATCCAGTGCCTCAGAAGCACCGTCTCCCAATGCAGAAATCACTTTCCAACCAGCTTCTTTCCACTCTTTTCCACCTCTGACGCACAGCTGATCCCAAATATCCAGCAATTCCTGTTCCTTTAGAAGGAACTCTTTATGCGGCCGGGGCGGAATATGAAAGTAGGCCGCTTTAATCTGAACAGTGCTGCAGCTGCCCCAGAGAGGATGAATTTCAGGAACTGCCCGGGCCAGTTCATCTTCTATATAAGGAAATGGGACACCCATATCCAGAAGACCCGCCGTCATCATATCCATCGTCAAGCGTCCATAGCACTTGATAAAAACAGTTTTTCCCATTTATTTCACGTCCTTTCTCTGACGGTCCTTTCCCGGTCCGTCTTCCGCCACCGTGACACCTCCGGATCCAAAAGTCTTCATAATATTCAGCATACAAAGAGATGCATCCAGCAGCGACAGTCCCAGCGCTGCTCCAAATCCCTGAGCTATTGAAAAATCATAATGCAGAAATGGATGGAGATTCATTTTTTTCATCTGCATGTTATGAACCGGTTCCTCATAAACTGCCGAAGGGAATACAAAGTCCTTAACCTCGGGGTAAACCATGGCCGCCAGCATGACAGCCGCGCCGGAAACAGCATTATCAAAAACGACGGCCATATGATGACGGCAGGCTTCCAATACAAGTCCAAACAGTGCTGCTATTTCCGCCGACCCTACAGCTGCCAGCAGGCTGCACGGATCCTCTCTGAAATTGATTCCCTCAGGCATCCTGATATGAAATCCCTTCAGCGATACCGCATGCTGCAGTTCCTCCTCCATGAGAGCCGCCGTGATTCCCATAGCCGACAGCATATATCTCTCTCCTATATTACCCATACCTACAGCCTGTACGTTCTGCTGTGCCAGGGATGATCCCACCGCCCGGCCTACAGCTACGGCCTTTTCCGCCTCTTCTTTTGTCATGGCCGGCATACCCAGATGGGTACCATGCACGATTTTTTCCGATGTCACCCCGGGAAGACTGTCCGTCTCCTTCTGCAGACCGACATCGATCACATAAAGCGCTGCTCCCATACGGCGGGCTACAGCATTCACCGGTCCGTACCCTTGTGCCACCAAAGCAGCTTCATTATAACTTTTTATACCCTGACTTTTATTTTCAGGCCCGTCAACTGCAGTATCTCCGGCAAAAATCACCACCGCCTTCCGGACTCCCGCCGGTTTAGGATCATTCAGAATACCTGCCAGCCTGACTGCCATGTCCTCCATGCGTCCCAGTGATCCCAGCGGTTTTGTCAGATTATCCACATACAGCCGGCAGGATTCCATGACTTTCTGATTTGGTTCATCAATGCTGCTCATCAGCTATGGCTCCCCCCAGTTCTTCTTCAGTAATGCATTCGCGGTAAACAGACAGCGCCATATCCAGCATTTTCATCTGTATGGAAGCACCTGATGCCTCTCCCAGACGGAATCCCAAGTCAACATATTCTTCCAATCCCAATGCGCGGAGCGCTTTATGATGGGCCTGCTCTGCAGAAAGATGAGATGCCATAACATAGTGGATGCTGTCCGCAGAGAGTGCCCGGCAGATATAAGCAACCGCCGTTGTATTAAAGCCGTCAATCACGATCATAGACCGATGGGCCGCTGCCCCCAGCAGAACACCGGCAAGACAGCCGAACTCAAATCCGCCCACCTTGGCAAGGACATCCAGTCCGTCACGGGGATCAGGGTGATTGACATCCAGAGCCTGCTGCACAATCTCTACTTTATGAATCATTCTCGCATCAGAAATATTCGTCCCCCGCCCTGTCACCTCTGCTGCAGTCCATCCGTTAAAAGCTCCTAAGATACAAGCTGCTGCTGTTGTATTGGATATTCCCATTTCTCCCAAAAGAAAAACACGGTATCCCTTTTGAATTTGTGCCTCCACAATTTCAATGCCTGTTTCCACTGCACGGACCGCCTCGTCCCGGCTCATAGCCGGCCCCTCCGTCATATCATGGGTTCCCCATGCAATTTTCCGGTTTAAAAGCCCTGGCACATCTGACATATCTTTTTGTATGCCCATATCGACAACAACCATATCCGCATTGGCAAAAGCCGCCATTGCATTGGCTCCTGCTCCCTTAGAGATCAAATAATTCCGTGTCATTTCAACGGTTGTTGAGATGGGGTAAGCTGATAAATTATGACGGGCCACCCCATGATCCGCACATGCCAGAATCATGCATCTTTTAGGTATATCCAGCACAGAGTTCCCCATAACCCCTGCAAACTGCACAACCATGTCCTCCATCTTCCCAAGACGCCCGCTCCCCATGCAGAGATGGTTCCACCGGTTCCGGCACTCTTCCCCTGCAGCGCGGTCCAGAGGACGGATAGCTGACAGTGTTTCTTCCAACAAGCTCATAAATTCTCAATCCCCCCAACGAATCATTACTGCTAATCTTAATTTATTATAACATATACTATGCCTGTCAGGCCCTTCCATTCTTGTGATTTTCCCTGAAACTGGCTAAAATAAAGACAGCGCAGTCCAATAAGAAAGGAGTGTTTACCATGAATTTTGAAAAATTATATATCGGAGGCCAGTGGGCTTCAAGCTCATCAGGAGACTGGATTCAGGTAGAAAATCCTGCAACAAGGGAAAAATTTGCCCGCGTTCCGGCAGGCAACTCTCAGGATATAGATGCCGCTGTACAGGCCGCACGAAGTGCCTTCCCCGGCTGGGCATCCACACCTCTCAAAGAAAGAGTTGAGATGATGAAACAGATGCTTCATCATCTCAAAGCAATGAGATCTGATATAATCAGCCTGGAAGTCCGTGAACTGGGATCCCCTGTCTCTTTTGCCGAAACCGCACACTGTGATTACCAATATACCCGAATACAGTCTTATATTGATCTGGCCCCCCATGTGGATTTAATCACAAAACTTCCCGCTTCCACCGTATACCGGGAACCGGTCGGTGTTATAGGCTGTATTACACCTTGGAACTACCCCCTTGGCCAGGTCGTACAGAAAGTGATTCCTGCCATTCTTATGGGAAATACTGTCGTTTTAAAACCGAGCCAGCATACTCCGCTCACCTGTTATCTCCTGGTTCAGGCTTTTGCCCAGGCAGGACTTCCGTCCGGTGTACTCAATCTCGTAACCGGGCGGGGCGCAGAAGTGGGAAATGCACTGTCTTCCCATCCCCTGGTTGATATGATTTCTTTTACAGGATCCACCTCCGGAGGCATCACTGTGGCCCAAAAAGCGTTGGCCAGTGTCAAAAAAATCAGTCTTGAACTGGGCGGAAAATCCCCTTGTATTCTCCTCAAATCACAAGATTACAGTCAGGGCATTCATTTATGCCTGGATTCGATTTTTCTCAATGCAGGACAGACCTGCACGGCCCTGTCCCGTCTCCTTATTCCCCGTGAAGACAAAGAAAAAATTGAAAAGATGATCCAACAGATGACGCAGGAATATCCTGTTGGAGATCCTTGTGATCCCAAAACAAAAATAGGCCCCCTGGCTTCACTGCAGCAATTCAAAAAAGTAACCGGTTATCTCCATACAGGCCTGGAAGAAGGAGCTGTGCTGTTATCCGGTCAAATCCCCTCAACTGTTGATAATGGATACTATATTCTCCCGTCCGTTTTTACAAATGTGACAAATGACATGAAAATTGCCCGTGAAGAAATTTTCGGGCCGGTTCTATGTGTTATTACTTATAACACAATAGAAGAGGCCATAAACATCGCCAATGATACCCCTTATGGCCTGAACGCCGCGGTATGCGGTCCTGACAAGGAAGAGTCGGTCCGTGTGGCCCGGCGGATCCAGGCAGGAAATATTTATATCAACAACGGCCCCCGAGACACCTCTGCTCCCTTCGGCGGATATAAAAAGAGCGGTATCGGCCGCGAAGGCGGTATTGCCGGAATGATTGAATTTACACAGCAGAAAGCCCTTTTTGATGCAGGTCTCTGATACTGCATCCGCTCCGAAAGGATCACTTATGATTTCAAAAAAACGTCTCTGGACCTTCCGCCTGCTGTCCGCTGCCGTAATTCTGACTGCAGCAGCAGCCGGATGGTATATATTATATTGGATGAAAACGCCGGAATATGCAGCAGGCATGATTCGTGAATCTTATGAAACACGAAATTTCCCGCTGTTTCAGCATTATGTAGATCTTCCAGTTCTTTACGGGGCTCTCTATGATGATGCCGCAGAACAAATTGCACCAGACCGCGGCTCATCAAATTCCCTAGTGCTCTGGGCTATAAAAAAGATGAAGGATCCTGCCGTAGAAGAAATGATCCGTCAGACCCAGGAGGAATTTGAAAAAAACCCGGCTTCTGCAGTCAATGATCCCTGGACGGAGGAACTTCTGAACCGGCTGAAAAGCCGTGTGGGAACAGCTGCACTCACATTGTCTGATATCATTTCAATAGAAAGGGCCGGACAAAATGCAGTACTTTCCGTCCGTGTACACGACGGGGACCTGAACCGCGAATTTATCTGGAAAATTGAAATGGCCCAATCTTCTGATGGCTCTTGGAAAGCTGTTAAAATAATAAATTTTCGTGATTATCTGGACAAGCGTGCACAACTGGAAGCACAGCACAGCAAAAAAGAATAACCCCGCCGACAAAAATTGCCTCAATGATCATCCAGTCCCAAACTGCTTGATTATTGAGGCAGTCTTTCTGTCAGTCCGCGGTCAAACATCAGACCAACACAAAAATCCACAGTGCCGGTCAATGCTCTCCTGGCAGTTTTGCATAATCCATAGGGAAATATCCACCAGTCCATAATATTGAAAAAATCCGTTCTCTATAGTTACACAACTTGGAGCAGAAAAAATTTAAGATAGGATGTTTCAGGAATAGTCATTACAATTGGATGATCCGGAGACTGCTGGCGGAATTCAATTTGACGGAGCGATACCCCTGCGTCCCGAGCCGCCTCTTTCAGCATTTTTCGAAAAAGGTCATCATCCATAAAATGAGAACAAGAACAGGTTGCCAGATATCCTCCTCTAGGCAGAATTTTCATAGCCCGGTAATTAATCTCTTTATATCCCCTAAAAGCACTTCTCACCGTTGCCCCTGACTTTGTAAAAGCCGGAGGATCCAGAATAATTAACTCATAAGGATGCTTTTTCGATTCATCCAGGTCTTTTAAATAATCAAAAACATCAGCACGTAGAGCGTTTACCTTCATATGATTCAAGAGACTGTTCTGTTTTACATAATCCACAGCTGATTCTGATATATCCACTGCATCCACCGAAGCAGCACCTCCGGCTGCTGCATTCAATGCAAATGCCCCCGTATGGGTAAAACAGTCCAGGACATGGAGATCCCGGGAAATTCGCCCGACAGCCCGCCTGTTGTATTTCTGATCCAGAAAAAATCCTGTCTTTTGGCCGTTTTCAATATCCACCTCATAAGAAATTCCATTCTCAGATATGACTGCCTTTGTTTTCCTTTCAGCAGGATCCAAAAAAGAAGAATCATAAAACCCTTTCTCCAGTTCCATTCCCTCCAGCTTTCTGACAGATGCATCATTTCTTTCATAAACGGAAGAAATTTTGATCTTCTCCTCACGAAGCACCTCCAACATGCTGTCCAGAATCTCTCTCTTTATTCTCTCCATTCCAAGAGAGAGCACCTGTACAGAAAGTATATCCTCAAAACGGTCTACGGTAAGTCCGGGGAATTGGTCTGCTTCTCCAAAAATAAGCCGGCAGCACCGCATATCCTGTTCTCCCATAATCTGCTTTCTGTAACGCACCGCATAAGAGATTCTCCGCTTCCAAAAATTCCTGTCGATTTGATCAGAAGCATTCCACGAAAAAATACGCAGACTGATTTTAGACAGGGGATTATAAAACCCTGTCCCTATATATTTGCCCTTATTTGAAACTGCATGCACCAGACCGCCTGGAGAAACCTCCCTGTCAGCCCCCTTGATTTCCGTTTCATAGATCCAGGGATGCCCGCCTCTTGCTGCCAGTTCCCCTTGCTTTCCTACAGTAATATGTGGTAAATCCTGCATATCATGACCCCTTTAGTAATTTATTTTTTGACTTTTAAATCTATTTCTCAAGATTCTCAGCCATTCCCGCAGCCGTTAATAAAATCTGCGTACCCACTCTCTTCTTTTAATACTTTCTGATAAATCCCGGCACATGCAGGCCTGCATACTCTCACTCTTTCCGTCTTCAGTCACATATCTGACTTGCCTGACAGACGGTCACTGACCTGGGCATAAACCAAAAGTGTAAACACAAAAGTTCCCCCCATAACATTGCCAAACCCGGTAGGAAGAAGGAATCGAAAAAAATAATCATATAAGCTGGCATGTCCCTGAATGACTTCATAAGCCACTTCACACGATCCGACTACCACGTGTGTAAA